>Ga0099824_1001341_pt1 | contig 34283 bp, 12 predicted proteins | sample SiratrowhiteBW_FD_76837 | JGI IMG/M metagenome (GOLD analysis project Ga0099824, IMG submission 76837) | Root nodule microbial communities of legume samples collected from California, USA - Siratro white BW | ecosystem: Host-associated > Plants > Roots > Nodule | place: USA: California... | reverse complement strand
GGGAGGAGATTTTCTGTAAGCTGAGACATTTTGTAGTCGAATATCTCGTTTCCTACAGTTATGCAAGTGATTTTGGTTTGTGAAATATAAGGTTGAACATGCTGCTGAATCCAGCTCTGAGCCCTAGAAGGGTCTCTCAAGCTCGGCAGATCCTCGTTCCGCACTCCTATGATGAATTCCACATCTGAATTGGCAAATGCAGATAGAACATTTGGATCAGCATCATAGAGTTTGAGTTTGTTCACATTCAGAGATTTGATAAGAGCAGCCACACGAGTTGGAGATGGAAGGTTGTTAGCTACTTGGCCATAGTTGATTCCAAAATTAAGGCCCCGAGTTTGCAGAAACAAATCTGAAGAGCATAGTTATAGAAAACATCAGAATATACAAAAAGAGATAACAAATCTAAAACCTTAGAGACATAATTAACAATCTATCTCGAATAGAAAAAGATATCACACCAGAAAAAGTGAGAAGCAGCAAAAGCAAAGGGAAGAAGAAAGAAGGAGTTGCCATTGCTAGTCTTATAGTGGATATAACCTCTAACCAAGACCACCGTTCTTTCAGGCTGAAGGTTCAAGCTTTACACCAATTCCATGGTTATTGCATATTTATATATAACAGCTGTTCAGTTTTTACGTGGAAACTAGCCCATGCAATTTGATTTTCTCTCAGCAAATCTTTTATGACAATATTTTATGTTTCCACTGTTAAACTTTTTGACCCGCAAATTCTTTCATAAATAATTTTTTTTAGAAACTTGATTTTGGAAACACATATTTCTCATATAACATATATTTCTCATTATTTTCTAATAATGATTTTTAGCTAAATTTTTCAAAATAGTATTTTGAGGAGATGAGAATATATTTTAAAAATAAAGATTCTATCACTGTATTAGTCAACCAATTAAAAATCTTTTTAGAAATTATTTTACACATTGACTTCTAAAAGATATTATGTAATATTCTTTTACCAAAATATAAATTATAAATTTCAGAATAAATCACCATTATTATTTTTGGGGCTAATTGCTTTAGGTTTTTTTTTTTTTTTCTTAGTTCCCTTTGTTTCTCTTTTTCTTGTGAACCTCTGAGAATTTAATTTAAAGGATATGAAAAGGAATAGCTAGTGTTAAAGTGTAATCATTTTTGTATTAAGTGTCTTCTTTTTCTTTCCTGATAAAATACTCTAAGGAAATTGTGTATATGATAGTAACTGTTTTCATCAACTAACTTTTCTTTTAACCCACTTTATAGAAATGTTATGTGATTAATTTTATTATCTGACATAATAATCTTAAATCAAGAAAATCACCTTAATTATTTAAGTCCTATAAAACATATTAAGAGTTAAATCTAAGACTTTTTTTAGAAATAATTATGTGAATCTAATTCGTATTATATTTCATCTCCTACTTTATGGTGATATGATTTTTAATAATAAAATAACATTTTTATTCATCAATTAATTTTTTTAAGCACTTTATATAAACATGATGTGATTTCATTATTTCACATAATAATCTTAAATCATATTAATTATTTAAGTCCTATAAAACACACTAAGTCAAATCTAAGACCTTATTTAGGAAATAATTATTTGAATCTAATTTGTAATATATTTTATCTCCTATTTCATGATATGATTATTAATAATAAAATGACATTTTTATTCATCAACTAACTTTTTTTACGCATTTTATGTAAATATATTGTGATTAATTTCATTATCTAACATAATAACCTTAAATGAAGAAAAAAAATACATATTAATTATTTAATCTTATAAAACACACTAAGAGGTTTCTGTAGAAAAATGATTATTTAAATCTGATCCGTACTATATTTCATCTCCTATCTCATTATCATATGATTATTAATATATATATATATATATATATATATATATATATATATATATATTATATATTTTTTTTAAAAGATACATGATATTTTGAAATAATTTTGTACACACTTAATCTTTATATAAACATAATTGTTTACAGAAATTATCATAAATAAATATCATAATATAAAATAAAAAATGAATAAAAATAAACAAAAGATATGAAAATAAAAATATTATTTTTATTTTTCTATTAAAACAAAAAATAAAAGACTGAATATATATATATATATAAGTAATATATTGATTCTATTATTATATTAGATTTTTAGTAGAAATTATTTTACACACGGATTTCAAAAAATATTATGCAATATTCTTTTACCAAAATTAATATAAATTATAAATTTCAGAATAAATCACCATTATTTTCTCTGGCTGGTAATTGTTTTATGTTCTTTTTTAGTCCCCTTTGTTCCTTTCTTTTTGGAAGTGGTGAGAATTTAAGTTTTCAAATCTGAAAAGGAAGAGCTAGTGAATCAAAAGAATATTAAGGTGTAATCATTCTTGTATTCAGTCATCTCCTTTCTCTCTCATGATAAAATACTCCAAGTAAATTGTGTATATATGATAGCAACTATTTACTGACTTCTTTTTTTTTTTTTTACTCACTTTATGCAAAAACATGATGCTATTAATTTCATTATCTGACATAATAATTTTAAATAAAAATATATGCAAGATACATGATTTCGAAATATTTTTTATACATATTAAATACTTATATAAATATAACAACTGTTTACAAAACTAAATCTAAAATAAAAATTTATAATTTTTTTTTAGATATTTTTATATTTTCATTATTCATATCAAAAACCTTCATAAAGGTCACACATAAATCACATAAAATATCATAATAACTTAATTTAACCTTGAAAATAAATATGTTTGTATTTTTTATATATTAATTAACTTATTTACTCCTATTCAATATAAAAGTCAAAGTGCATTTACTAACAAGATATTGCAATTCTTGTAAAGCAAGAAATGAAAGAGAAAGAGGAATTAGAGGAGGATGATGAGATGGAAGAAGCAAAAAAGGATGTAGTGAAATATTGGAAGGAGGCAAAGTGCTTGAAAGATAATATGGTATGTGAAGGAAGAAGATTACCACTAAAAAATAATCTTATTTAAAAAAAATAATAATAATATTAATTCTAAAAATTAAAATTAAAATAAAATCATAATAATAGTTATAATGATAAAATAATAAATAATAAAAAATTAATTTTTAATTTATTTTTTTATTATTTTTAATCATAAGGATAATTTTATAATTTTATATATTAAAAAATATTAAAATATCTATCATTTCTATCATATTACTTCTAAACTTTTCATATTTCTCTTAATCCAAACAATTTAACCTTCTAAACACTCCCATCTCAAATCAACTTAAATTCACTTCATCTAATATACTCTCTAATCTAAATTAACCCTTATTCTTATTAACCTCATTTTCCCTTATTAAAAACTAAACCTCCTCTCATTTTTTCAAAACCAACCTCCAATCAATATTTTCACATTTCAGAACCTAATTCCGGACATTGTAGGGCTTATTTAGATTTAATTAAAATAATATAATCTAATCATACAAAAATGGAGAAATTTATTTACCCAGTGCATAATATATATATCAATGGTGCATATTCATTAATTTTATTATTTTTTAACTTAACCTTCATGTTAATTTCATGTGTTTGTAACGCATGCTCAAAATTCAAAGTGGGGAGTACGAACTAAACTGAAACAACCTTACTTTAATTGATCCATATGATTGATGTCTATAAGTATATAATTTTAATATATTATAATAAATTTAATATATGAATATTAAAAACATAATAGCATTTTTATGTTTATATTGTGAATAGTTTAAATGATTATACAAACCCCAAAAACGTGAAAGTTTGATTTTAGAATGAAAATAAAATGTCAGAATTACAAGAGTCTAAAGGTAAAATATCAATCAAATAATTAATTAATTTCTTTTTCAGTTACAATTTTTTTAAGCAAAAATTAATTTTATGTCTAGTAAGGTGTGTCTGTAATTAATTTTCACACTAAACAGTTCACTCTCTTCTTCTTTTTTTTCTTCTTTCTCTCTTTCCTAATATTTTTCTTCCCAGCTTGGTTTTTATATTACATTTTATAGTAACGGATCAAATCTTTAGATAAAAAAAGTTTTTATTTATTTTAAAAATTTCTTGTACTTTTCTTTTTATAATTTGTCCATAAATTTTAGTAAAATTAGTTGGAAAAAGTAACCTTCTCAACTTGTTAAGTTTATTGGAATTTAACTATATTTGGATACTTTACTTTAAATCTCTAAATTTTTAAGTGATTTTTTTATAAGTTAGAATTTTGTTTTAAATAAAGAATTAGGGGTAAAAAAAATTTGTTTTATAAAACTTTAAAATAGATATTGTGAAGGAGAAGTTAATCTAATAAGTAGATTATATATTATAAATTTTGATTATGGTTTTAATGAGTTTTAATTATTAAGATTGACTCAAAAGAATGAAAGATGATTTTGAATAAATTAAGGTTTAGATTGATATTTTAAACTGTCTAGAAATTGTATTATTAGAATATTTTAAAAAATATTGAAAAATTATTGAGATTTCACTCAATCAAATAAATTATTGCTTAATCCTGTAATTAAACTCTCTATTGCTTTTTGCCATATTTTTGCTTAAATAAAAATAACATTAAAAACCAACTCTTTTTATGAAGATTTTGTTTAAATTAAGATATTTTTACTCAAATCAACTCCTTCTCACACATGATAAAATATTTCTGGTCAAACTATGTTATAAAAATTAAAAGAAAAATCTTTTTCTCTCTTCTTATTTTTACAATGAATTGGATGTATGAATATTTATTTTAAATATAATTTTTTATTTTAATTTAAATAATGCACGTACTATATTATTTTTTATCGTGAAGTGTGATAAGTGACAGATACTTGCAAAAGAATAAAGATATTTATTTTTTACTCTGTTTGTTATATATATATATATATATTATGTTTAATTTTATATTTATAAATTATTAGTATAGTGAGGTAGTTAATTTGTTGGGTGTTATATTACATGCTTGTACAAAGTGTGTCTAATTGATTTTCTTTTATTTTTTCGATAATTAATTAATATTAGGATTGTTAAAAAATAAAACCGCCCATGTGTTAAGCACCGTTCCTTTGAAAACACGTTTACACTTCACCACCACTTTCCCACGCCGCACGCGTTTCGGCGTTCATATGGTTTTCGTTATGGGTTTCTATGTGCACCACAACTGTTCTGTTTTAGAGATGCAAAATCATTTTTTATTTATTTAAATTTTTCTTCTATTTCAGTCATACTGTCCAGGACAGTATATTTTAATTTTTTTATTTAATTTCTTTATTATTTTATAAAATTATTAAATAAAACTAAACATACTCAACTTGTTTTTGAAAATTTTAGTAATTTTTTATTTAATTTCCTTATTATTTTATAAAATTATTAAATAAAACCAAACATACTCAACTTGTTTTTGAAAATTTTAGTAACTTTTAATTAAAAGATACTATAATATTGACATAAAAGATTCTAATTTTGTCAATACTATAGACATAACTCTAACTCTTTTGTTATTTAGAAGTGTAACAATCTAAGTCTCACTACTTGACTCACTTGCCTTTATTATGGGTCAATTAATGCTATCTGCAACAATTTTATTTTATTTTTTTCAAACCTCTTGCAACATTATCTTTTGTATTATATAAGAAAACTTCAACTATCTTTATAATATAAATGTAACTATCAATTTTGAAAGAATGTTTATCTTTTATTTATTTTATCTTCTCATAAATTGGTGTTATTATCATCTTAGGTGCTATCGAAAAAATTTCAATTATCTTTATGTGTAAGTGTTTTTTTTTTTAATTTAATCTTAATATATATATATTTAATTTCATTCATTTTTATAAATTTTATATTTTAAGAATAAAATAAATTTTATTGAGTAGTAAGAAATTTGATGAAAAAATGCAAAAGAATAACTTAGGTACAAAATTACGGTCTACTTACACTATTATATTAATTTAATAAGTGAAAAGCTCCAATTTAATTACATTCCGATTCCCATATAAAAGGAGTATTATATTTTTTTAGATAAGGTTATAATTGATAAATATAATAATAAAATAGTCTTAATTTTGTGATGATATAAAACTATCACTAAATATTAAATTTAAATAAAAAATTTGAATTACGTATTTTCAGAAATTGGATAATTTAGTTTATAAATTTGAAAGTGTAAGAAATAAAGACAACTTTAACAAAAAAACATATTTAACTTTGAATTTAATACTTTATACTTTCTCTAATATTTTATATTCTCTTTAATACTTTAAAACTTTGTAAAGTAGTGAGAAGATTTGCAAGAGAATTCGAAGAAGGAGAATCCAACATTACTCTATTTAGAAGGTATTGATTAAAGAGTTAAGAATAATTTTAATGGAAAAAGCATTACTAAAGAATTCTTTTGTTAAAGAACCTTTTTTCGATCAACCTTTCAATTAACATAGTTAAAACCAACACTCATCAACAAAACTTCAAGTTTTAATTTTAATATAGCAGAATTTTGCAGGTGACAAATTAAAAATTGCAAAATATTCTTCCTTTGGTGCTTCCCAATCATAGCCAAAAGTTACTTTTAAATTCTAAAACAGAGAATAACACTGTATTCGTATACATGCAGTGATATATGCACAAGAAAAGTTGGTGAGTGTTGAGGCATTATCCCATTAGTGCTTCTAGAAAAGAGTTTTTAACACATTCTTTGCAATTATTTTTATATATATTTTTGTAATAGCAAAACAAGTCGTGAAAAGAAAGGAATATGATAAGCTACTATGATTCGATTCCATTTATTAATTATAGTGTTTCATGAATATCCAACTATAAAAAATTATCCAAACAACCCTTCTGCATAAAGCAACCCTCCACTTTCCACATAATTGAGTAGATTCATTCTCCAACCCGAAAAAAAAATAATCATTCTATGATGTTTTCTGTGCATTCTTAACTAAAGTTTTCCAAAACCAATTATTAGAAAGCAATTATTCCAACTTTCTATAGTTATAACCAACTATACAAAATTTCTCCTTAAAGATGATGTTTAATTGTAAGTCAAACAAAATTATATCTAGAATTTAGTTTTTGATTGTTTTTTTAGGTTTAGGATAAGTTTTAAAAAGTTCTATCTATGTTAAGATTAATTTAAAAATATGTTTATAAGATGATGATTTAATAGTAATATTACAGTCAATAATAGGATCCTAAACCCTAAACTCATAATTATCAATGACTTAATAATAACAACAATAAAACATATTTATGATAATAGTTTTCAACATTTATTATGGAAAAATGACGAGAGTGTGTTTTCAAAATTAGAAATTAAATTTATGGATATATTTTTTAAGTTACGAGATAAATATAATAATGTTTCAAAATTGTGGAACAGTTATTTTAGTTTAATTTTAAAAGTATTTTGTTTTGAAAATTAAGTTTGAAAACGAAAAATTGGTCTCCAACAAAAACATTACCTTAATTTTTTTCAAATTGAAGACATTCACTTAGTTATATATCTAATCTATCCAACAAACCCATGATGAGTTTGTCACGTAACTAACACTTTATACATTTAATGTTTCAAGTGGGAATCCTTAATGATTTTCATGGCCTATAACTTGAGGAATATAATATTAAGTTTTCAATTCTAAATTTTGTTCATCATGGTCTGTAAATTGAGGCGCATAGGACTAGTTATCGATTTTTATTTTTGTTCATACAAACCAAACTTTGATTGGTTAAGGACACTCTATCACCATCTCTCCAGATTATTAAAAAAAGCAAATATTTTAATCCTAAAAGATTAGTCATTCAATCCTTAAAAGACTGAAATTATTCCTAAGAACTTTTCAAATATATATTCGTCGTTCGTTTTAATTTTTATATCTAGTATATAACGTTAATAAAGATACATATATGAAATTTTAAATACTGAATTAAAAATATGCGCATGGCATCTAGTTCATCCTCCTTTTTCTTTTCAAACCAGACATAATCCTCAATTAAACACACAAATTGCAGCAAAATATGCCACTAGTATATATTGATTATATCATATGGTAAACAAGTTTGAATGAAAAAAAAAAGACAAAATTAGACACTACAAATAAGTAGTTAATTTGTACTTCTCATATAATATTCATGGTGTGAAGTGAAGTTGAAAATGTTAGAAAGAAGAAGAAAACTTATTAACAAACACTAATGCTTAAAATAATCTTTGATTAATAAGAAAAAGTAAAAAAATGTAAAAATAAATATACTGACAATTCCGTAAATAAATTAGTACTTATTATTATAATAATTATGAATATAGCATGTGTTAAACAAGTTTGATTAAAAAAAATACATGAATCCATTATATTTTGAAATTTTCAAAGTTCAAGCAAAATTATAAATGACTATGAAAGTAGTTAATTTGAACTCCTCATACAATATTGATGGTGAGGGAAAATTTGTGTTATGAATTGTTCAAAATTGATATTTTTCTTTAACAAAAATCATATTGTTATAGTAAATGAAGTCACCTACTATAGTGATACTATAGCAATAACTCTTCTTGTACTCATCTTATTATTGTTAAATATATTAGTTTTAATTCATTTTGAGATTGACCATCATCTTGATTATCATATTTTTAGTTCTGATAGTTTCTATGATATCTTTAACCTCAATCTTTATTGAATTTTTTTATCTTGACTAGTGTCTCAAATCATATGTAATCTTTAACTATGATATTTTGTTGTATGTCTAATATTTTAATTAAATCAAGAGAGGCATGTATTTGATGGCTCATGCTCTCAACTCATCCATGTTTGGATGATTAAAGCATAAACTATATAAGAATGAAACAATTTATAATTTTGTTATCATTGTGTGCATGACAAACACATGATTGGGATTGCATATCTAATGGCATAGGTCACTACAAACCTTGATAGCTAATGTTAGATATTAATTATTTGACTTAATTGGTCACTAAACTCAATCATTATTTTTATTTTGTAGTTATTTAACAACCAAAATCTAATTTGGTGACTATTTTAGTCACAAGCAACAACCATTTCATTTGATAACTAAAAATTATCTCTAAACAATTTTTTCTTGTAGTAATTGGACAATAATCACTTAAAAATATTACCTAACAACTTATTATTTCTAATCTTATCTTCAGTATTCACTCACAAAATCAATAAGATTATGAAAGCTTATATAAAAACATCTTCATAATATAAAGATTTACTTCAACTTATTTTTAATACTCGTTTTAATTTCTTACTGATAGTCTCTTTTTCACTTACTGACTTATCAAGAACATCATTGAAAGGTGAACTTTATTAATATCCATAAAACAGCATATATCACGAGATCATAACTTGTACCTCATTAAAAGCTCGACAAAAAATCATTCAATTTCTAATAATAACAGTTAAATTCTCCTATTAATGTATCTTATTTTAAACATGTAGATTTTTAATTTCTACTTTATTTTAAATATTATAAATTCTTTAAAAAGTCTACTAAATTAAATATTTTGTTAAAAGTTTGAGAATCGTATTTAACCGTGTTTAACATATAGTTTATATCTAAAATAGATTTTTTTTTTCAACTAGACCCAGAATGAGAGAAAAATATTAAAATCTGAGAACAATTCTAGGACCACTTGGGCATAACTCAAGTATGTCCATGGCCAACAATTATTATTTATGTATCAACTGTAAGGACAAAACGCCACCACCCTACACCACCTCCCATCAAAATAAGGCCCATCAAAATAAGGTCAATCATGCCCACTCTTGAACATAGAATGGAGAACAATTCCACGCCATATATGTCCACATCCATTCTAACAATTAACATGTTTCATGCGCATATATTTTTCTTGATCATATTACGAATACTAATTGGTTTATGTAAGCATTAAAATATCTGACAAATTCCTCCTTTAAGGAAGAAATTATGCGTGTATAATGTATAATTATAGACATAATTATTGTTGTGATTTACGACATGATTTTGGTCGCTAACATGAGCACGTCTCTGTTAACTAAAAGTTGTTTCTGAGAACGTGCGTTCCGTAAACTCACCTCACCACAGACACGGTTACGCTGTTTTCACGTCAGCTAGACGTGTGTGCTTATGGAAAGTTTGATAGTAACACGTTGAATCACTCGAGTACACACTTCGTTTTATTTGGCAAAAGACCATTACGATACGCTAAAATGTTGGACAACGTTTGGCATAAATAATTGAAGACAAAGAGAAGAAGATTTTTTGCACCTGTTAGCCATGATGAAAGTCCTTCCGACCACTATACCAAACAGATAACTAATTTTGCTTAAAAGGATCTAGTGAGAATGATTCTTGATTACTTCCCCAACTTTCAATTTTTGTTGGCTCACAAACTAAATAAATGTAAAGTGTCTTCCCTATGACTTATAACCATGATTTAATTTTTAGTTAGGCATGCAGCGAGATTAGATATAAACATTGATTAAATGGTCCATTTAATTGGGCTGGATAGGTTTGAGCTTATGAGAAACGATTTTTTCTATCCATTAGTTAAATTCGAAGTCTATTGATAGGGAAAATGGAGAAAAAGTACTGCGCTATATACTGATTAACAAACACATATACTTTCTCCCTGCACCTTCACCGACACAGCAAATTAACCATTATACCCTTAACAGAAAATAATTAAATAAATCCTTCATCCCCTAAATTTTTTTATTCCAAATTATACACTAACGAGAAAAAATTAAATAAAACCTACTCCCCTCAATTTTTTTTATTCCAAATTGTTCAATCCCTACCATTCGAAATATAATTTTTTTTTTTTGAATTAGAAATAAATCTTTTATTCTAAATTATACAATCCGAAATATAAAAAAAATATTCCAATTCATATAATCCATAATACAAAAATATATTTCAAAATTTTAAAATTAAAAATACAAAAATTGTATTTTAAACTGTACTATATATTCCAAATAATACAATCTGAAATACACAAAAAAAAAAACTTACGCTCCAAATTATATAATCCAGAATATAAAAATTATATTATGAATTATACGATTTAAAAAAGACATTTTCGATATTTTGATAAAATATGGGAGTGCAGGACGAGGTGATGGAGGTGCAGGAAGAACGCATCTTCTTTACATATATTAATTTATTAATGGGCCGCTAACGCCAACCAGTATAAAGAACAAAACAGCAAATTATTTGTGGGCCAACTAGACCTACCCACACTTCCTTCAATAGGCATACTCCATGATTGTATTTACAAAATCTATAAAATCTATTAATTTCACCTACTACGAGTAAAATCTATAATTAAGGTCGTAACTAAAAAAAACATAATTAAAATTTACTTAGATACATATCCTAACTAACATTCAATGGGGTTCAAAACTAATTCTTATTTCAAAACTATCGGATCTAAATGCTGATTCAAGCCTTAACGAGGTAGCTGAGACGGGTACCATATAACCATAGTATACGTGCATCGAAGGACCATTGCGCATGTTGTATAAATAAAAGCATGGGTACTTTAAATTAGCACCGCTTAAATTATCCGATGTTGCAAAGCACTTGAAACACATGTCAATAACATGGAATACTAACCAAAAAATACTCATCCAACAAAACTGTAGAACAAGGAAAGATTCTGTCCAACCTATCACAACAATATATTAAGTGCGATCAGAAATTAACTGAAACAAACACTTAAAAGACACGGTACGATTTCCCCATGGTACTCTTCAGATACAAGCACCTAACCTGAAATCAAGAACAGATTACATTCAGACGATTGAAAGGATATTAGACCAAGTATAGTAAGTAAAATAATAGTTAACAATGCAACAGTTTTACTCAATTTAAGAGAGGACAACTCACATTCTGCCAGTTCTTTTTCAGCAATGAGACAAGGAAGTTAACACTCAGTTGTACATTTTGAAAGATTTGTTTTTCCTCCATGCTGACATTCCCCACGGCTACTCCCATGCAGAGCACCTTCTTAAGCTGGAATTTGACCATAGCCTTAGTCTCGTTAACCTTTGACTCGAGAGATTCTTGGTGAGTCACAAGTGTAGGGAACTTCCCTGCAAAGTCAGGCAAAATATCGTAATCAGCTAAAGCAATATTGATATGGAAACCAAAATATAACAATTAGTTGAAAAGCAAAGCAACATAGATAGGGAGTGTAAGAGTTAGCTTAAGACAATAAAGAGTCAGTTCAAAGTTTTTTTACACTGTTAGTAATTAGAAATATTAAGTACATAGCACAATTTGACCAGAGATTAACATATGCAGAGAAATATATGGTATAAATTGATCAAAACAGAAGCAAAACAACAAGTACTCTCAAAAAAGAATAAAACTTGCCTGCCTTGTTGAGACCAGGTCCTAAGAGACGAGGAATCTGCTTGATAACGGCTTCAGAGGCTAAAAACGCATGATACTTTTTTGCTAGCTTTTTGACCAATTTCTTATTTTTGTTAAGCTTCTTCAAGGCCTCGACATCCATGTAGTCCAGTCCTATCTTCTCTGCCTGCAGATTTGAATAATAGACATTAATAAAAAAGACCAGGCAGCAGAACAAAATTTCTCTTCATGAGTTGCGGTTACTAAGTTACAAAATATGTGTCATTTCAAGGTAATTCAAGAAGAGCAGTCATTGAAGAGAATAACTATAAAAAGAACTAGCCCCAAACCATAGAACGAAACCAACACGTTCTGTAAAGCAACAACATAAGTAGCACAAATAAAGTTTTTATAAACATACAGCTAAGGTGACAAGTAATGTTCTAATAAGACACGATTGAATTTCCGGATATGCTACAGCTTAATATTACACCTAATAGAAAATCTCACAATAGAGTTAGCATATTAGAGCAGCTAGTTTACCTCCTCAACGTGTTGGGCATCTCCAAGCATGCAAATCTTCATCTTGGGGCGAGGAATATGAGGCAACTTAACAGAGCCACTGAAACGCTTGTCCTTCTGAGGGTCATAGTTTTTCAGACCAATTTGGAGTTCAATAGTCTCCACAAAATTCCGGTTCTTCTCTTTGGAATCACCCATGATTCCAGTGATAGCTTCTCTTAGAGCATCACTCTGAAGCTTACTGCACAGCCAACATCCAAGACAAATTAGAGACCACATAGCCTAGGTTATTCAAATGCACAAATTTCGCCAAAGGATTTTCAATTAACAGTGTCACCACACATAGTACACATCAGTTATCAATGAAAAACTATCAGGAGCATTACATTGCCGATAAAACGGGTGAACAAACAAAGAATTGTGAACATTGACAATTAGAAGGCATGGAAATGAATACCTCATTTTGAAACTCGGTCTTTTTCAACCCAACGGCTAGGCGGCTACAGATCTCAGAGCTGCGAAAAAATTGCAGAGAAGAACAAAGTGAGAATAGGAATCAGTGAAGAAAGCTGAAGAAAATGTAATAGCAAAGTCTTCTGAATAGAGAAAGTACCGGAGGCGAAACCCTAGCTAGGGTTTGGAGCGGGCAGAGAAAGAAGTATATAACAGCCATTGATGCATATGGATTGGGCTGGGCCTAACTTATAAAAAATTTAAATGGGCTCTGCACTTCCACTAATGATTTTTTTAGAATGCTGTGTTAGAAATAATGGAGGTGCAGGAAGAAAACTCGGACTCAGAAAGCCCTTTTCTTTTTTCTGTTTTTTTGGTATTCGGTGAATGTTTTTCATATTAAGAATTTTCTCTTAATCAACAGAAGATACTAAAAGCTATTCGCATAGTTAATACTTACCAAAATAGTTGATTTTTATTTATATTAAGTGTTTCTAGTGTAAAAAAATTGTTTATATATTCCCGTAGACCTACAAAACAATAATTCACGCATCGTTTAACTATTTTATGCATTTATTTATTAAAATAAGTTCTTGTATATTAAATATCAAATGCTGCAAAGTAGATTTATATGAGTGGATCCCTGAAAGACTAGATAAAATAATTGATATAATCTTAATTATAAATTGATCGCGTAAGAGATTTTATATTAATTTGTAATATATAAATGGGTGGAATCGATTTTATAAAATTCAGTTACATTTAAAGTTACTTTTTAACATATTAAAAAAATTAATTTAATTTTTTTATAATCTTGCAAAAATTGCTTAACCTTTTTTTCCACTATTTGAATAAGCTTTACTGCCTCTATTTCTTACTATGTGTATGAGGCAAAGAAATGTGGTGAAATATTCTATTTAGTTTAACTACTTTTAGTGCTTTATGAATATATATAAATATATATATTTGAACGCAAAGTTTTTTAATCAACGGTTAAAACTTCGAAGTGAGTATAAGAAATATACAAGGAATGGAAAATTTGTCATTCCATTCTCAATTAAATACACAGGTTCATGAAAGAGGGGATTTGAACTTAACAGTCACGAAATGAAGAAGTCGTACGTATACAAATCGAACGAACATATTGACTATAAATTTGGAATTTGAATTTATTCCAGGGGAACTAGGTCACAGAACAATCTACGAGAGCATGAACTAGTTTGCCTGTTGATAATTGTATAACAAATTCTGTCAAAGTATCCAACTAATGACTGAAACCTAATTATAATTAGGCCTCAATAGACATTTATCTCGACAAGGATGAGACTTAATGTGGACACAAAATACTAAATCATACCTAGAAACCTATTAGAGGTAGCTATTGTTATCAAGATAATCAAATCAAGAATGATATGTAATGAGACCAAAGATATCTCTCTTTAACTTTTGAATCCTTCATTACATGCTCGTCACAAATACATTATTGAATTTGACTTATGAAAATCTATGAAAATTCCCTTTATATTTCCACTTCTAAACACCAGTTAAACACACACTTGAATGACAATAAGGGGGGACCTGTTTACAATTTGCATATATAGATAGCTCACACGCAGCTCCTAAAAATGGATTTAATAAACATGTATAAAAAAACTAAAAAATATATATAGATTTGCTAGTTTGATTAGATATCTTTTCACTTGAAAAAGGTCTATCTGTGATGGTTAAGAGTTCATATAATAGGTGCAATAAACCAGATCAAGAGTTCATGTCAAATTATAATTAGCTAGTCTGAACATATGAATCGTTTAACAAACCAGATCAAGAAAGAATATCCGAGCATATGGGAATCTTAAAAACACACTGCAATAACATGGGAACTAGTAAAAAAAGAAACTTTAGCAACTACTTTAGGTTCTTAATCTTGGTGACTTTGCTTTGCATGCATTAGCAATAAGGGCATCACGAGCAGACACAATCAAACTATGAGGAGCAACGAATGCATCAAACATAGTATAGTCGATCCAATCCTTCAACTTTTGCTCTTGCCCCCAATCTTCTGGTATCTTAACCTTCTCCACCATCACCTCTTCCCGGAGTCTCTTCAGCTTCTCACGCCCCGTTTCCTCTACATCATCACTATGCCCTTCCTCTTGCTCCTTCACCTCATCATCATCCTTGTCTCTAACAGAAGACTTGGATTCTTGAGTGTTATTCTTGAGCATCTCATTTGGTTCAAGGGAAAAGGAAGTAGCTCTTTGGGAAGTGACGAGTTTTCTTGAACTCCATGCAGGCATGTTGGGAGACAAGTTGTTTCCTTCCATTGAGAAGTGAATAGTTGTTGAAGATACTGAGAAACCAAGAGGGTTTGTGAAATGAGTAAAGTAAGCAATGAATGGCATTATTGGGTGGAAGTTTTATATATAGTTGAGGTTTTTGTATGGCGTGTGATGGTTCCATGTTAGTTCTCTAGAAACGGATCGTGTGGTTTTGTCGTAACGTACGTAGCTAAGAAATAAAAGGAGGATTTGGAGATTTTAGGCTTGGTGGAGAGTGGTTTATTGCGTAGGGTTATTGTGAGGTGGACATGCATCGTGAAAAGTATGAAGCTTTAATTTGCGATGTCATAGTTTTTATTGGAATTGATTTGATGAAAGAGAGATGTGGAGAGGAATGAGAAGAGGCCAACCACTCAGATATTTTTGGTTTTGTTTCACAGGGTTGGCGTAAAGTCGTCCTCAAAAATAATTTCAGACCATTTACCATGTACGTGAGTTGCGTGGATTTCCAGTGGAACTTGTCTCAATTGTGTTCTTCTTTATGCACTGGAAGATGCACCACGTTTTTCAATCTCCGTTTCCACATTTGTCACCTTCATATGCCTTCGCCCATCCTTCGGATCACACAATTAACATATACAAACAAACAAACTAGTAAATAATTGAGTTAAAAAGGTAATTTATAGATGCATAAAATAAAAATGTTCATGGAAAAAAAAATTTAATAATTGGTGAACTAGAACAATATTAGCTTTCAATCTATAGTACGAAATACTAGTTTAATCGATTTCAACTTAATCAATAATAATATGCTTGAAGTCTGACTCCATAGTTCTCCAACCCCTGACTTGGGCAAAGACCAAGTCCGTAGTAAGATATATATCTAATCAGTTTATTGAAGGTCAATATTGCTAACACCTAATTAACGTGTCAATATTTCATATTCTAGGTAGTGTTTATATCCTCAATTAAATGTCAAACCTCAATTAAATGTAAATGAGTAACATGTGTGTGGAATATTCTTTTCAATAATGATAATAATAACATTCACTGAAGGCAACTACTTGTGACCATAAGATTTGAATAAAAATATAATTTGACGCATGTGGAACATAATGTGGATTGAGTCATGTGAGCGGCTGAGAAAAAAAATGTACGGGAGTAGAGTGAATTTTTTAGTATCAATTATAAACTCATAAAATATAATATCATAAAATTTAATAAAGATGTGAGATATTAAAACTTAAATTATTGTTACAATATTTACATGTTTTTTTATTTTGTTTATATAAACCCTAAACCCTAAATTTAAAATAGAAAACTAATCAACAATTCTTATTATATGAGATGGCTTTCATACCCGAAACACTTGAAACTCGTGAGTTTGGGCCTGTCGGTTCATGGATCAATTATTTCGGCTCTTAACTCCTTTCTACACCTTTCACTACATTCCCTTCTTCCGTTTTTTCCTTCATCTCACGAAGTGGGCTCCAACAAAACAACAAAAAAAGAAAGTGTGGCCGAGCACTGTTTTTGTTCCTTAATAAAAAAAAAACATTATCATGAAAAATTTTAAGATATGGAACAATTAAAAATTAATTTTGGATTTTGTGAAATTCTGTTTCTAAAAATATTTTGAATAATTCAGATTTTTTTAATATATCTGAAAAACTGTAAGAATTTTAAAAGTTTATTTTTATGTTACATCTGTAATTTTCAAAATATAAAAAATAGGAATACGGCAGATTTATATATTATATCATTATAAATTATAAATTGATAATAAAAATTATGTATTAAAAAATTATTTATAACAAGGTTAGCCAAATATAATAAAAAATAATCTAATTTATTTAGATTAAATTTGTGAAAAGAAATATATATAATTTAAATATTATTGATTATATATAAAATTTATTTTTTATCTATATAATAAATTTTTGAATTATTATAAAATTATTGTATTAATTTATTTAAAAATTGTGTTAGAACCACGTTATAATTATCATATATTTAAAAATTTGTCTTTTGAATTAGATATTTCAGTAATTTACATAGTACCGGTGTTCGATACACGGGAAGACGTGACTTAAAATGGAGTGTTGAGAGGTTTCTCTAAATATTAATGCGGTTCAGTGTTAGATCTTGATTGTTTCATGTATGAACATTTCAGAATTTTAAATAACCTAAGATTGATATGTGCATGCATCTGTGATGATTAGAGTAAAACTAATGCCCCTACTTTGATTTTTAATTTGAAAAGAAGATGATCTTGAGAATAATACATGTTAGAAAGTTCTTTGCATGATGTTGAATTTTGAATAGAGCAGAACAAAACCGAATGTTGCTGGAGCTATCTCCTTCGTAATGACTGTTTACAAATTGATCACTGGTCTTGTTGTTGCAACTTATTTCATTTGGCTAAAAATTACTTATATATATGGTCATGTAGGGTAGGATTGAAGGAAAAAGCAGCTGAAATTGTATTGTAGTAACAACTAACAACACACTGTTCCTACTATTCTCCTCTTGTGCTGATCAAATTTTGAAGAAGCATAACTGTTTTTTCTATCATCTCAGCTCCAACTGAATCTATTCAAGTCCAGTTGTTTACAAGTGGTTGCAGCTTCATTGTCTCCATGGTTGTTTAGGTCCAATCTTGCTGCTACAAAGTAAGAAGGTGGCATTCTATAATCCTGAGAAACTTTTTCATCTACTGGTTTCAGTGTTTCTGTCTTGATTCTGTTTCTGTGCAGGAACTCACCTTCTGATTGGCTTTCTTTGATCAGGCTTTCAGGATACATGCTGCTTCTGTTTTCTGTTTCTCTTTCAAGTCCAATGGACATGGATAAGTTGGCAGGACCGGTTTCAGCGGCATAGCTTCTTCTTTCTTCATTCTTGCTCAATGGGGCAAGGAAGGTGTTCTTTTTCCCATCATCACACCACTTGAGTTCACAGTTCCTAAGATTGTTGGGAGCTTCTGTGGCTTCCTTTTGCTCCATGAACATATGGCTGTTGAAGTGTCTTAGGCTATTTTGAATCTCTTGCTCCTTTTGTGATCTGTCACAGGATGTGAGGCAACTGTCCATCGAGCAATCGTTTGGCTGGTTGGTGTGTGTTTGCTGAGGGCAAAATCCTTGAAATTCCTTCAGCTCTGAGAATGCTGAGTTAAGGCACTGAGATGAGACTTTGGACACCAGCTCTGATAGTTGAACTTTGGCAGTTTCAAGTCCTACTATTCCCAAATTTTGTCTGCCAAGAGTCTCCTGAGCTTTCTCCAACACAGACTGAAGGTATTTTCCTTGGGCCTCTATCCTGAGCTGCAAGTGTCTTTGTACCTGAAAGGGTTCAGGATGATTTGTAAGAGTTTAATTTTTATGCACTGTTGGTACAAAATAATTTAGATTATCAATTAATAAAAGACCATCTTTGATAAGATTTTTTTTAAGGTAGTTCTTGTAAAAGTTAATGAATTTAGGATATACAACAATTTTGTATTTGAATGACAAATTAAAACACTTTATACATTAGTGCACAGACTACTTTATATAATTATGGAATGGGAAATGCATGCTTAGTAAGTTGCCACTTAGATGTCACCTCAAGTTGTTCATTGAGCCTTCTTTGCACCTCAATCTGCATCTGCAGTGCCTCGCTTATATGCAAATCTCTGGATAAAAGGCATTGAAAATTAGCATAACTGCTACAAAATATTTAAGCCACTGAATATTCATGTCAAACAAGATTACATGAAGCATGTGAAAAATGTTTAGTTTTTCTTACTTGTTAGCCTGCGGTCCGAGGCTTAATTTGTTCATGTGAGGTCCACTGGTTTCAGAAAGTCTCTCGCCAGTTGCTGCACTTGTTGCTGTTAAGGTAATTTTAACCATCAAAAACAGCTCTATGGCTCATTAGTAGATCACAAAATGAAAGAGATTGGTATCTTACTCATTTTGTGTGTCACGTTGTTGCTTTGTCCATGCAGATTCTTGCTCAATCTATACTTCTGGTGACAAAAAAAAATAAAAAATAAAAAAAAAATAAAAAAAAATCAGTAATTGCACTAGACAAGTTAAGATGGAAAAATGAATTCTTGGTTTGTGGCTTTGTGCATGTTATATATGACATTTTTTCTTCAAATAGCAAATTTCCATTTCTTTGTGATGCATCGGACAGGTTAGCTTTGCTAATATATGGTTTAAAATTAGCAGCTGCAGGATATCCATTACAATAGTCTGAAACCTAATATATGATCACTATGGTGAAAGAGTGGCAGATCATGATTTGTGCATGACTTCTATACACAATATATCAAGTTTTTAACGACAATACATGTTTACATATTAGTTTATGTAAACATTTATGCCAATTACAAAACAACAATTAGGACAAGAGGAAAGGAAACAAATTTGGTATGCAAGTTTCTTAATGTGTAACATCCTAACTTGTATGGTGTGGAGGTGCCTATCAGTAGATAATTTTGGTTAGCAAAAACTATGTTTGATTCTCAACTTCGGAGGGAGAATGAAACCAAAATTCAAATGGTTTACAAGTACTGACGAAACGATGCACGTAGTATAATTTACCTGAAGATGGCTCTTTAAGTGATATAAGGTAAGCCCTGGAATCCCCATGAGTTTCATTACTGTTTTTGGAGTTGCTTCTGCAATAAAAATATTGTAATTTGCATCAGTGAACTTAAATTCTACGATCCTCAAGATTTGGTGATGCACAAGGGACTTATATACTCACTGTCAGCTCCCCCTAACTGATTGACTGCTTCTATGAATCTGGCATGAAGATCTGGTGTCCATTTTAATCTTGGCTTAGCATCAGTTGAAAGCACAAGTCCAGAATCTCCAGACCCATTTCCTGTTTGAAGGAACATGTGCCTCTCAGAGGGGATTGGCATTCTGGAAGAAGAATGAATGTTTTTTCCTTGGTGTTGGTGATGATGATACATTCCACCTACAAAAGCCACCTATAAGCACCCTAACATATAAAAACTAACAACTTAGTTCCCAGTGGTGAGCACCAGTTGTGTAATTACCTGATGATTTGTGTGTTCTCTTGCTGACTTTCAACCTATGGAAGATGAAACTAGAGGAAGCTTTATTTTCAAGATTAATTGTTACAAGCCTTGGTACTACTAACAAATAAGATAATTTCTGAATGCTTGTTGTGCTTGTCTTGTTTCTCCTATACACACTTCTCTTCAGTGGAAAGCATGCTGAAACTGGTATTTATATGAGAGCTGGAGGGGAGCTGGTAATCCAATGGAATCTTGGATAGAACCAATAGAAAACCCAACTTAATCCTTGTGCGGTGACCTGAAAATTAGATATTATTCTTTCCTACTTTTGTTCACTGGTGGACCCCTTTTTATAGTTCCATTTTCCATTCTCAGATAGTGCTTTCCATTTGAGTTCATAAGCAATAAAACTTTGGAAATAATCTACTTTTTTTTCCACGCACATTACAGGTTTCCTGTGCTGGAATTGCATATAAATCAAGAGTTTTAATAGTTAGATATGTAAAAAAAGTTCTGCGCAAATATCAATTTCTAAACTGCATTAGGTTCCAGAATTGATCCTTCAAATTTTAACCCAATATGCAGTCTTATTCGTTTGCCAGGTAAAAGTGGGAATCATATGCTCACATTTGAAGGAGTATTTCCTTTTTTTTTTCTGACTTGGTTCTGGAGAATCTGATATCCCTCTCGACTTGGAACAACCATCATTTTTGTTGTAGAGGAAGATTCCTAGAACTTAGAAGCCTAAATTTGTTGTTCCAAACCTTGATCTTGTTGCCATTTTACAAGTCCTTTCTTAATGTACATACTAGTTCTTTAGTAGCATGATATATGAGGTTGGCTAATGTTATCTTTGGCAAAGTTTTCAGACAAAGACATGAAGGAAGGCCTTAACTGGTTATACATGAAGCAATGTAGTTGAGGATTCCATTGACTAGAGCACCATGCCATGCAATGGAAGGTTAAAAATAATTGTGGAAGATGCTTTTCATGGAACTGTTTGGAGGTAAGGAATAGAATAAGAATACGTTCTGTTTTGTCTCCTTCAATAAGTTTGGTACTTATTCAGCCTGCACCGTTTAAAATATAAGGAAGATGGACCCTGAACTTTTCATTCTTTCTTTGGCACAAAAACTCTGGCCCCATCCTCTGGAATCCTAAGTAGGAGGGACCTAATAAAAAGGGAAAGATAGAAGAATTGTACTTGCTTTTATACTTCCATTTGGTTGAACACAGTACTACTGCATAGGACCACTTCCCTTGCCCTTGACTTGTACCATGGTTAATGTAGCTGATTCTTGTGTAAGAATAGGTACATTTGTCATTCCTTATGTTACCACACACACTTTTAACTTTTATCCTGTAGAAACTTGTTCTTATCCATGGGGAACTTTCCTTTCGTTAAATGGCATATACCATGTTAAACCACTACGAAAATCATTACAAACTGTATTAGAATCCGATTCAGTTTTAATTAAAGCCACGCCTTCCATAGGCAATGCATGTGTCAAGAGCATGCAAATCTCCATTATTCAATTGGAAAGAAAGAAGTTTAGTGTTGCACACTGTGTTGTAAGGGTAAGTGGTGTGGTACTCTGATTAAAATTCTACGAATAACAATTAAATTATTAGCAGCTAATAAAGAATAAATTAGAGTATAATACATATTTAAGTCACACACACATATAATATATGATACAAAACAGTTGATCATCTCACAAATGTATTGTAAACCGTATCTGATTTGATGATATCCATTTATCAGGCGCAAAAGAAGCCAGTAAGATGAACATTTTATTGACAACTTATAGAAACCATGAAAATAAATAGGCCAAACCGCAAAGATTCCTTGAACAGTATCTTGATATCACTTCTCCTTGTTCTTGTTCTTGATTCTGATTTTTGAGAATATTTAATGCGTCCAGGAGAATCCCGAGAGACTTTGGACAAAGTTAAAGCTGAGTTCCTAAGTAGTTTTCTTGCATGTGGATTGGAATAATATGGGCAAGAGCATTGATTTGGTACTTTTTCCGTCTTGATATCGAATTTGCTCCTTAGATGGACTTCCTATAACCACTTGGCAAGAACATTATTTATTTGAAGTTGTTCTTGAGCACCACTACAACACTTAAAAATTCATCAAACATAAACAAAAACACACTCATAATTAACAGTCTACTTTTTCTTAGTATAGAATGTATCCCATCGCAAAAATACGGGAGCTGTTTAATATTATACTCTCAGGTGACAGTGAAAAGAACATAAGCATACAAAAAGTAAAAAAAAATTAAGATGTTATTGGAAGAGAATAAAGGAAACCAACCTTTACGTTCACCTTTTTTAGTGCTGCTTCTATCTGCCAATTCGTATAAGTCTTAGTTCTTCTGCATAGCTTGATTAATTTTATATCAGAGGTTCTGTATGGAGGAGTCAATGATGACTGGTTTTGTTTATGCAATCTGAGTTAACCATGTATAAAAGAATTTGTTGCTACAACTTTCTTTTTATCTAAAGCCATTCTTTGACTGTTTGAGTTTGTGTATATATATAATCACAGAAAGCAGCAAAACCTTGAAAACCAAATCCATTTATGCATAACTTTGTTTTTGCAGCTTTGATATCATGCTCATTCTTGCATGGAACCGTTTTTTCCAATGTTGATAGCCATCTTTACTTGATGCTGCCAAACTGTCCTAGCTACTTTCAAGTCTTTCGCATCTTTAAAGAGTATGTGCTTGTAAGAACCAAGGAGTACTTATCTCTTTCTAGTAGTATCCCATTGGCTTTATCTTATGGAGATGCCCCACCTGTGACATGGGACATAAATTTTTATTCTTGGTTTATGTTGTGTTTTTTTTACATGTTACATTAACGAATGGTAGATTCAGTTTTGCTTAGGACACAAGTAGAATCAAGTTGTGAACTAAAGGGTCAATGATGAGCAAACCAAAACCATTTTTTGAGAGGTTTCTGGCTGTGGTTTTTGGCATTGGTTGAAATGAAAAGCGAGAAATGACCACGGAATGCTATTCCTCGCGGGGAAAAGGGAGAGAAAAAAATAAAGAAAGAAGGGAGAAGGAAAGTTCAAAGATTCTTAGGAATGAGAATATGAGAATGTTAATTTGGATTAAAGCTCATATATTATATTCTCAAGTAAAGAATTATGTTATTCTTCTTCTCTAGAAGCCACAAAAAATGGATTCTCACTTCCCCACCTATCTTTTTACTAATTGTAATCAGATGCTTTTTTTCTGCATACATTGTGACTATCAATTATGGGAATTGCTATGTTTAGATGTTTTAACAAAATTTGAGGTTACCTTTCACTTTTCTTCCAAGAACTGATTTGGTTGACATTGGACTGTTCCCTGCTAATTAATTGGTGTTCCCCACTTGGATAATTCCAGAACCTTTTCCACTTTTTTTTTTTTTTTTTTTTTTTTTTTTTTTGTTTTGGGTTTTTCTTTGTTTTTTTTTCATTTTTTCATTTTTTTATTTATTTTTTAAAATAAATACTTATTTATGTTTTTTTTAATTTATTTTGTTTTCCACTCGTTGAATATTCCTAACTTTTTTTCTTTTTTTTTTTTTTTTTTTACTTTATTTTGTGTGATGGGATTGTCCTAGTCTTCAATTCAGATCATCAGCTTTATAATCAGATGATCACATAAATAGCTATGTATGATGATTATAATATATGATTAAATTAGATTTGACATGACAAGAAATTTAATAGAGGAGATTAAATGTGATGTTAGGAAGATTTATATACCAGTAAGAGTGAATATGATTCTATATAAAAGGATATGTTAAAGAATGACAACCATTGCCAGCTCTAATTAAATAGCAAAATGATGCTTTGACACTCTTTCAATAGTTACACTCATATAAACAAAGAAAATAGGATAAAGCTGTTAAAGTCATTAATTAGTCAACAGAAAAATGTTTAAATTATTTTATATGTATGCTTTTTAAATAAAGCTTAGTTATAAATTATTCTTAACATAATCTGATGATGTAATCATTTTTCAGCGCAGTTGAAGATTCCATTAGTTTATATACAACTAGAATCACAATTATTTATTTTTAGCTTATATATATATATATATATATATATATTATTTTTTTGAAACTCAAAGTTTGAAAAATATTGTATACAAATAATATTTGTGATGGCTAGTTTTTGATAAAAATATATAATGGCAAAACTAGTGTAAATATATTTTTTGGGGGATAAAAATTTTAGGGTCTACAAAATAAAAATCTTTTACTGATTTTTTGAAAAAGGTATTATATACTTGAGTTAAAGTAATATCTCAAAATTAGTTTTAAATAACAATTTCTATATTAAAAGATATGCAATTTAACTTGGAAATAAAAAAAAAAGATAGTGATAAGTGTATATATTTGAAGAAATTAGAATGATTAATTAAGTTTATCTCAAAATGTGCTTATGTGTTAAAGGTTTGTTTAATTTGATACTTCAAAAGACAAAGGACTAGAATGTGATTATTGTGACCAGATTTTATTCTTTATTTCGTACGAAGAAAATGACAAAACGGGAGATTTGTATTGACAACTTTATCAAAGTTGAGGCGTTAATTGACTTTTGATTAAAAGTTGTTAAAATTAATCTAGTAAATTTAAAATTTTGTTAAATTCTTTGGAATGTTAATTACAAGTATACATTAAAAAAATACTTAAAAGAATTTATATATATTTGTATATAGAGAGAAATAAAGAGAAAAACAATAATATTTAGGTAACTATAATTTTATTTTTGAACTCTTGCTTTTTTTAAAAAAATCAAACATTTGATTAAAACATAAAATGTAATTTAATTTAAATTATTTTATGATAAATAATCATGATAATATTGTTGACATTTACAGTAACTGTTATAAAGGTTATATTTAAATTAATTATTTTTTTCTTAGGTATTTCCTTCGGAGACTATCCTAACCAAAATACATTTAAATACTAAATTCTGAAATATCTTCAAGATGAATACAAATTAAGAGAAAAAAAGCTTATGCACCAATAATGTAAAAAAGAAAAAACCTATATTATCATTCAATAATAAATTTTCATGCATAATAAATTTATGAACTTATAAAAAACTATTTAAAAGTCATGTACCATAATTCGTGAGTAGCATTGTAAAACAGTTTTATATGATTAGTGCATAATAGCATAAATTAAAACCCGTAAATTAAATACAGATTTTTTTTTATTGCTATAAATAATATAGTATTACTGGATAGAGTAAACAATAAATGTCGACTAATGGAATAAAAATGAAAAACATATATAAAACTTACATATCCTTGACTTGTGGTTTTATTTTATTTAAAAAAATGATTTTCATCCAAAAAATCAATTAAATTAGCTATTTTATGTGTCTACTATCACGTGGTACTAATATTTTTTATTTAATAGAACGCCAAGAGATTATTTTAGGTTGTACTTAGTAACGTTGATGATCCTACACCAATATGTTACACCTCTAATTTTGTTTGTAGATATATTAAATTATTCATTATTTATTTGTTTTATCTTAAAATAAATATTAGGAGATAAAAAAATAGTAAAATTTAAATTTTCTTACAAAGATTAAAAGTAAATTTGCTAATTTTGTGAGGAGTTTCCTAAGAAACTAATTTTATGAGGATAAAACAACAATTTAAAGTTTTAGAGAATGAAAAATAAAAATATTTTCTAAAAATAATCATCTGTTTCGTTAGAACGATAAAAACATATTGAAGCAAAAAATATAATAAACTATACATTCAGAAGCTACTACAAATAGTTCCTAAAAAACATTAGATAAACCCATTTGTGAAATGCTTATATTTAGTTAAAAAGCACAAATTAAGATTGATAGAAAAATATAGTATTTTTAATTTTCTGAAAAAATAAAATATTTTCAATTTAATATAGTGCATCGGGAATCAAAATAAATTTAAATTAAACCAATATAGTATTTCAAGCAAATAAAAAATTATAATGAAATATAATTATATAATTAATATTAAATAAGTCCCGTAACTTAATAAAAAAATATAAAAGCAAATTTAAAAAATATAATGTAAATACTGATATAAAGATCATTTATATAAAACATGTAAAAAGATGTATAAGAGGAATTGTGGAACTGAAAAAATTAAGTAAAAATTTGAAAATAGATTTATTAGAATTTAGATAACGTTTTAATTTGAGCTCCAACCCAATAAAAAAAATATGTTATATAGGTGATAAAATAGATTAATCAGAATGAGCTGGTCCTCAAATTTCTGAAAAAAAAAAAAATAACAATAACAGATTGAGTTAAGCGTTTCAACTCGTCGCTCTGTTTTGGCTATTCTAATTGAGTCTTTCGATCCGATGAGCTTTCAACTCCTAAGTTCATCCTTTTATTTTTGATAAAAAGTAAAAGAAAAGTCATATAAAAAAATTATAAAGTTTTTACTAGTTGTTTTCTAAGATCTTATTTAAAAAAAAAACAATATATGTTTGATTGTCACTTTATTTTATAAAATTAATTTCTCTAATACTGATAAAAAAAAAAGGAATATTTAAAGAATGTTCAAATTAAATTATTAAAATATTTTACGTCCATCAATTAATTTATATATTTAAATTAATTTTATAACACAAATGAATTAAATCATCTTTCTTCTTTTTAACTATACATCCCTAAATGCCTAAATGAGACAGGACAAAAATTTCATTCCAATTTCAACCAATGTATCAAACAAAAATAGATTTTGTTGACATACTTTGTCATTTTGTCATATATTTTATTTTTTTTTAATTTTCATTTTTGACTTAACGAAGGATAAACTAATTTGAGGTTGCAAAGAATTTAATTTAAATTTTGTATTTTTCTCTTTATAATTTTAAAAGAAAAACACACATTTTATGTGTGATTTATTGTATGTTTAATTAAATAAATATATGTATCATGTAAACAAAGCTTAAAAGTAAGGGATGTAATTAGTGAAAATGTTGAAGAGTTTGGGGGTAATGTTTTAAATGGGCTTGTAAGTGTGGGCTTAAATAAAAATAAATAAAATAGCCTAAGGGATAGATTGCAAGTATAAGAAATGTTACTATAAAGAGTGTTTCAATCTTTTTGTTCTTCTCTTCAAAAGGCTCGAAATAGATGTTGTCACATATTTTCTTTTCTATTCTTTGTTTCTTTTCTCAAAAATCAATTTTATTTATTTTTTATTTTTTTTTGAAGTATTTTAAGAAATTAATATATGTATAATGTTGTATGGATTAAAAGTTTTATATGTAATTTAATAGATATATTATTATATTATTTGTTGTCTATATTGGTATAAAGGACTTAAAAGGGATTGATGAAATTAGAGCAAAAGTTGGTAACGTGTGAGCTAGTTTTTAATCGAGGTTTGTTGAGGTTTTAAGTATGGGTTCAAATAAAAAGAATAGTATAAAAAATGTTGGGAAAATTGAGGGAAAAAATATGGGAAGATTAAATAAGAATGAAAATCGAGCTAGATCTACATAAGAAATAATATCACCTTCAACTCAAAATCCTAAGACACTCACAAATGACCCTCACTTGTATCATCATTTACACACTTAATAGGAGATTACTTGAAACCTTTATCATGAAAACTTTCGATACAAAGATCAAGTTGTACTTGTCTGAGCTGGTCAACAAAAGGGGAAACACCAAGAAGATCAAACAAGAATGAGAACCGAGTCAGATCCATGTAAAGGAATGACATCACTTTCAACCGAAAACCTCAAGACACTAGGTTTGTCCAAGTAAAAATGTTTCACTTCTGCAAAATAGAATTCATAATTTATTCATTCTTTTATTATTTTTTCTATTTCTCATCCTCTAATAATCTCCTTTTAATTCTTCTTCTTTTATCTCATGCACGTAATTATTAAGAACAAATAGACTTAGATGATGTGTTAATCTTTGTGAGTATGTGATTAGGCTTTTAGTTTGAACAAATAACTAACCTCCTTTTTAACACTTTTACTCAATCCTCTAGTAGAAATAACTAAAATTTTTAGAATGCAAATAAATCAAGCAAAAGAAATTAGTTTTGTTTTTCACTTCAAATTTGTTATAAGTGATGTTTATGAGATAAACTAAGATTTTTACTTATTGAATGGAAAACCAAAAGTTTGTCAAGTTCACAAAGATGTGAAAGGCTGTTGATGTAGATATTTGTGTCATAGGTTTATCCATAGGAGCTTGGAGACATGTTGATGATGCATGAACAACCAACCACCAGATGATCAAGGGCATCAACCTTTAAAAAGAGTCACTATAAGCATGGTACATAATCAAGGACTTAGCCCACCATCTTTGAATTAAGAATCTATGCATCCAAGGAGAGTTACAAGAAACAACTCCTAAGGACATAAATTTTTTTTCCTTATTTTGTATTGTTACATAGTATACTCCCTTGTATATTTTTTTGTTCCATTTTTTAATTGCAAAACTAGGTTTGAGTAGGATTTCTTTGTTACAATTAGGCTTCTCGAGGCTCAACATAAATCTTATCTTGGTCACAAGAGGAGAAAGCACACAAATTTTCACATCAAACACATGATAATTATGAAGAACAATCAAAGTGTGTGCATATAGGTAAGATTTCTTTTGAGTGTCATAATCTTATAAGCACAAGGAGAAATTCAATTTGAATTCTCCTTTTATTACTTTTCGAAGTTCTGGTCATAGATTTTATAAATAGAATTACCATTTATTTGTACAACATTTTATTGTTAATATAGTGAAATTATAAGAGAATAATTATTATCTTTTTAAAAGTCTTATCTTATTTTGTTGATTCAAGTGGTGATTTTAAAAGTTATTCATATTAGAAGACTTTTCAAGTGGTGACATTCTTTCTCTATTCCACATAAGTCATTCTTTCACTTTTTTCTTTACTTGTTATTCCTTAGTTACTTAGTTTATATTGTTCTAATTTCATTTCACCTTGTATGTTTTTATTTTTTACTTTGTTTCTTTCATGTTCTTTAAGATGAGTTTTTCCTGGCTAGCTATTGTGGGTTTTCTTATTTAAATATAAATAATATCTATAACATTTAAAAATAACTGAAATAATAGTTGGTAGAAGAAATTTTACATAGATAATTTCAGCTCATATAATACAATATAATACAATATTAAGAGCTAAAGTTCTTGTTAATTGATGTACTTAGTTGAGTAAATTTATATAAAGTGCTTTGTTTGAATTCAAAATTTGAAAGTCTATAATAAATTAAAATTCCTTCTTATTATCTTTGTGTCGATAATTTTGCCACAAAATTAATTTTTTATATTTATTTTTAGATTGTTTTTTACTGTTATATTGAGTTTCTTTTATTATATTAATTTTTTATTATTAGTTTTAGTCACTAATTTTTTATCATTTAAGTTCACAAAGTCTATGATAAATTTAATCAATAAGTAATATTGTTATGCTTTAAACTTTTGTATATTGCGTTAATGATTATTGTTCTTCCGTTTCAAGTCTTTTTGTTACATAATCTTTTCTAATTTTTTAAACTCTATTGTGAAAATTTCCAAATAAAAATTACCTTGTTAGAAATGATTGATTGATTGTCAAACATAAGAATTTAAAGGTTTATACTTATATTTTTGAAACAAATTAATAACTTTCATAAAAGTTTGGAAGGTTATACAACTTTTTTTTTTTATATATAAAAGATTAAAATATACGTTTTCTTTTTATAAAGTATACATTCACTGAAACACGCGAGTATTTTTATTATATTAAAAAATATATAATTTTATTATTTTATAAATAAATAATTAAAAATAATATATAAAAAGAATATATATATATATATATATATATATATAATTTCGTGAAAATAATATAAAAAATTATGTAATTGTTGATAAAAAAATTATTTAATTATTATTTTATTAACTAAATTATTTTTATTTATTAGAAGATAAAATTATCAAATTAAAAGATGATGTAAAAAGAAGTTATCAAATAACATATTTTTTATATAACGATATATATAGTTATTAAAATAAAGATATTATTAAATTATAAAAAATGACAAAAGTAAATATAAATAATTTTTATAATTTTTTAAGTAATTTTTATTTATTTTGTTGTTAATTTTTTTTTATTATAGATAGTTATTTCAATTTACAAAAATTCGGGAAAAGGAGAGTTCCGTTTGTTAAAGTTATAGATTATAAGAATAGAAAACAATAATAAAATTCAGATATTTTTATCAATGTTTTCCTATTCACTTGTACAAATATATGTTATCTCTTCTAACTCTGTTTTTTTCCTCTTCCGTGTTCTATCCTCTGTGTCGAAGTTTTTTGCTTTTTTGCATTTGATTTGTATAGTTTGTTTGGCTGGTAGCATAACCAAGACCACGTGTGAATCGGAAGAGAGGGTTCTTCTGTTCTGGTTAGGTTACGCTATATGCAGCACCACAGTGACAATAAAATGGAAGCCTCCAAACTCCGTAACAGTACTCAAAATATTCGATGCCATCACTGCGCAGGACCACTTTCAAACCGCATGGTATATTTCTTCCCAACAATTCTTATTCTTTTCTTTCTTTCTCTCTTACCAATTCCATTCATTTCATTCAGGAAACTAGTCACTGGACTGTTTCCCCTCTCATCAGGGATAGCTTCTCTATGGTAAATTCTTCCCACCCATTTCGATTTTTTCTTCTATATGTATGTGGGTGTGCGAAATTTCTGATCTTTGGTTGTGGGGTTTGAGCATTTCAGATTGGCTCTGCCGTTGGCGGCACAGCAAGCGCATTTTATGGATTCAATCTTGGTATACACTCTTGCTCCTCACTGTTTGATTATTTTTGAAAAAGCTTGCTAAGATTCTCTAAAATTAAAGGGGTAATTCATGGTGATCAGTTGCAGACTTCTATTTGGAAACAGGAACACTATGCATGTATAGAAATGCTTTGTCCATCATGTCTGTATGCTTCTAAGATATGTAACAAACTTGAGTTATGTAAACACTGTGAGAACGATTAAGTATGTGTTTGTGTTGAAGTTAGGTTTAAAGTAACTGAAATTTAACACCACAATTCCTTGTGCTTTTTCACAATGAAAAGTGGCATGGTAAATATCCATTTAGCGGGCGTTGAATGTGTTTCTATACACAGCTGAAGTGTGAGTGGTTTGCAAACTTTAATTGTGGTAACTGTTCACCTTCTAAACTGAAGAATTTAATCTTTCATAGGTTTAATTAGTCGTTTATCCCTACCTATAGATTAACTTTTCGTTTTAGTTCCTATACCTAAAAACTCTATGTTTTAGTCTCATATAAGCATTTATTTTTGTTTTAAGCCTTGTTAGCTTTCTGAATGTATAAACTGTCTCAAAATGGAGGTATAAAGACTAAAATGTAAGAAAAATAATTGCCAAACCTTTTTAATATTTAGAAACTAAACAATTTTTTTTATTTAGCATGAAACTCTGGAAGTATATATTTATGCTTATTTTTTTAGATGATTGCATCATTACACTGAATCTTTTGTCCGTGAAGACTGCTTGTTTTTATGTATTTAACATGTTCTGATTTTTGAAGTAATTTTTTGTTCTCCAATGCAGTTATGCCCATTGTCCAGAGAGGAATAAAAGGACCCATGTGGTTGCATTTTCTCATTGGTGTAAGTTCATTAGTGATTTTTATTTCTATTGTTTATAGTTTTTGTTCATAATTTTTTTGCTAATTTTTTGCTTTTTGCAGCACTAGCTCATTGTTTTTCCTCATATTCAATGCTTTGGAGATGTAAATCTTTGACTAGTTAACTCCGAGTATAACTTCATCTCGACATATTGTTTTCTTTAAAATAGTTATGAACTTGGTAATTTCCTTTCTTCTTTAACAAAAAAACCAGGGAAAGATTCTTAACCGAGAGAGTGCACTTCTTTCTTATTATCCTCCTAATAAACTGACGCAGTGTTGAAGTTGGCGAAGTTATGTAAATTCTTAAATGTACAAAAGAAAACCATTTGGCCCCTAACTAATTCGCGTTAGCTATTGAAATTATTCTTGCATATCTCTATCTATGACATCATGACACAGTTAACTGATACTATATCCCTGTAACTTTCATACAGTGGTAAAGGTACAGCCCTCGTGACCCAGACTACTTTGCCTTCTCTGCTGATCTAAACTCATTTTGTCATTTTAAACATAAGTGAGATGACTTATATCATTTTATAATCTGCAAAAGGATCATAAAATAGAATAGAACTTAAAACAGGAGATTCACTGATTATTAGTTAATTCCTGTTGTGTTTTCTACATACAGAACTCTTTGATGGCTAAATGCTAACTAGATAGATAGTTTATTTTCAGTAAACAAAAGGGGAAACAATATTGTTGGGAAGAGTTGGGGGAGGGTTTGGCTTTTGTAATGTTCTTGAAGCGACCATTCTAAAAGTTACTTTTCTCCATCCACTTTGAACTTGTTTTTATGAAGAAATTTTATTCACATTTTCTAAAGCTGCTAATGTTGTTTGTCTGCACCTTCTTGGAACATCATTGTTTTGCATTTTGTATCACTCATAAATTGTACATTTGAATACTATTTTCCTTCTTAATCCAGTCAAAACATTTTTATCATCATATTGACATAACTTCTCGGTAATTCAGGCACCCCCTGTGATAGTATTCTCTTCAGCATGCGCGGGACTGGCAGGTGAGTTCTCAATGTGTTGTTTTTTGCTAGCATGTGTATACTCCTTCTGTGTATGTTTCGGTTTAAGGCCGAGCAATTTGTAACTCTGTAGTGAAAGTTTCGGGAATACAAAAAACACCAACAAGACTTTGTGCTGAGAAGTGAAAAAACTTTTATGACACCACATACTTACCTAATGTTTTCTGTTTGTATGGAATGCCATTTGAATGGTCTAGATTCTTGATTGAAACAGGGAACTTATTATTTTGATTTTGTTAATTGAATAATAAGAATAACCTGTGTTTATCATGTTATCATCTGACAATTCAAGTAATGGAAGTCTTCATTTGTAGCAGGACAGGGGTGACGTTTGTTTCATGCTGATAAAGTTTCATTGGCATAATGCAGGTGGTGCTGTTCCTGCTGCGGCACAACTTGTTTCCACCTCTTATCATGCAGCATACCTATCTCCTACCGTACCTCCCCCATCAAAGGATGAAAATATTCAAAAGTCAATAAAATGAGATAATTGCTTTCTTTATGTGACCATGCATTCTTAACATAAAGGAGAAAAATCACAGAAAATGATGTATTTTATTTTGTTTAATTGAAGAGAAAGTGAAAGAAAAATAGTGGTAAAAGTTGATTTCTTAAAATTAAATTTATTTATATATATATATATATATATATATATATATATATATTTTTTTTTTTTTTTTTTTTTTTTTTTTTTTTTTATATTTTTTTTTTTTTTTGTTTTTTTTTTTTTTTTTTTTTTTCTTTTTTTTTTTTTATATTTTTTTTTTTTTTTTTTTTTTTATTTTTTTTTTTTTAAATATTTTTTTTTTTTTTTTTTTTTTTTTTTTTTTTTTTTTTATTTTTTTTTTTTAT
>Ga0099824_1001340_pt1 | contig 34286 bp, 12 predicted proteins | sample SiratrowhiteBW_FD_76837 | JGI IMG/M metagenome (GOLD analysis project Ga0099824, IMG submission 76837) | Root nodule microbial communities of legume samples collected from California, USA - Siratro white BW | ecosystem: Host-associated > Plants > Roots > Nodule | place: USA: California... | reverse complement strand
AATATATATATATATATATATATATATATATATATATATATATATATATATATATATTTAAAGTTAATTTTAAATTTTTGTTTCGTAATTATAAATTAAACAATAAAAGAATATATGATTTTAACTTTTAATGATATTAAATATTTAATTTTATGATTTTATTAATTTGTTAACGAATATATTTACCAGACTTTGAGTAACATGTTTTTTTACTGTTGTATTTTTTAATTTAAAAAATATTTTTTTAATAAAATAAAACATAAAATTTAAAATTAAACTCACAAAAACTTATTCAAATTAAATCACACATTTTGATTTGGTTTGATTAAGATTTTTTTTTTCAAACCAAAACAACAACCCCAAATAAAGTATAAGTAACTATGGTAGGAAGAAACTTCATCTCTAATTTATCTCCCTTTTTTTTTCTTTTGTAACTATAGGTACTAAACTAACGAAATTTTCTTTAAGAAATTATATTATATTTAACATAAAAGAAAATATTATTATTTGGATGTTACTATGTGTTTTAGTAAAGAATGGAACATAATAAATATACTATTATCAGAAATAGAAAACGTATTCTATTATGCATGAATAAATTAAAGATTCTTTTATAAAATAATTTAAATTAAAAATTACATATTAAATTAAAAAAATGAAAAATTCTTGATGTAGCATTTGCAATAATCGGTTTATTTGAACTTTGATAATAGTTGAAATCGAATGAAGAATGACAAAATTTTCTCAATATTATAAATAGATTTGTAAACATTTTATTCTTTATTTATTTTAAAACATCTTTTTTCCAATGTTTTAGACTAGTTATCTATTTTTTTTTCATGATCATATCATATATTGTAAAAGGTGTCAGATAGTAGATTAAATTTATTCGATCATAATTGTAATTTGTGTAAGTTTTTCGTTACTTTACTATTGTGTTTTTTTTTTCTCTCTCTCTTTCTTTAACATGTATGAGTTTTGTAGACCACATGTTTGTTGATGAATAGAAAATTTCTATTAGGTTAAACTAGTTGCAATGCAATCGATTTGTAGGTTTTGGTTCTGGAGGCTCTTGGGAGGATTTTTGAGTGGTGCAGGACGATTTTTGCGAAGAACAGTTATATTAAAAGGTTATAACTATAAATCATTGTCAATTTCATGTTGATATGATTTTTTAAAATGAAAATAAATTCTGACGTGAATAAATAACATAATTATGTGCAATGATTTTTAATAACTTATGATAAAAGGGATGATGGTATTATAATACGTATGTGATTTACATTTCAGATTTATTCTATTCAACTTTTATAATTGATTAGCAGAGTAAATGAGTTGTGGGTCAAAATAATAATTCTAAACAAATATATAAATTTTTTGTTTTGTTAACTTTATTTTTTAAAAATAACTCTATAAACGAGTTCATAGGAGAATGATATATACATATTATATACGTAATAATATTGATTTTTCAATTTAAAAACAATAAAAAAAGTGATAAATATGAAACATTTGGCCCAAGAACGTCACAAAATTTAATAAAAGGGAAAATAAACTAAACAAGAAAAGATGCTCTGAAAGACATTAATAGTATTAATTTTTTTGAAGTAGCAAAATTTATGTATAAAAAAAAATCACGAAAAAGACAGTCACTCTTATAAAAGTGAAATGTTGTAACGAAGAAAAGAAGAAAATAAATAAATGGCGATTCGAAAGGAGGAAGTGGGTAGCATGGATTAAGAATAGTGTTGTGTCGTTAGAATTAGTTCACTTTTCCCACTATGAACACAATTGTGGGACCCTCCACCCTGGAGCCTAAACTCTATCTATAACCAAAACCTTTTTCTTTTCTTTTATGCGAACAAACAAACCCTACATGCAACACGTATACACTGTAAACAAACGATACTATAGAAGTAATTTTCAAAAAACTTAAATTTTACTCGTGTTTTGATTTTTCTTGTTTATGTTCGCCACAATCTCATATTATAAGTTCTTCTAGATAAATTCTAATACATTTTTCAAACCAACTTAAAAAAATTCTCCGTTTACATAATCCCCTCGCACTTAGGATGACCAGTCTTACTTATTTTACGGATTTTGTATTCAATATTAAAAGGGAAACGGATATTTAAATGATAAAGTAAAATGTTTGTGCTTTGGTCTATGGATTTAGGGAGACGGTCAACGACGACGTTTACTATATATTGTTGCAGAGGAAGGTGGTAATTATGTTGTGAATGCTTTTGGGAAGGCATGGCAATAGGTGAAGAAAGGCCAGAATCAGAATCACAATCAGAAGGAAAAGTGTGGAATTTGTTGAAGCTTCCCTTTCGCCATTCAACTGCTTCAACCTCCAATTCCGTTTCTTCACTTGCCAGATCGCTCCTCCCCACACGACGTCGTCTCAAGCTCGATCCTTCCAACAAGCTCTACTTCCCTTGTATGCATCTTTTTCCACTGTCCTATAATTTTCTGTCTTTGTTTTCATGTGCTGGAACCAATAATTGCTTTGGTTCTCATCAATTTTTTGTATCCTGTTTTAAATTGCTATTCTAGGTGGGATTAAATTCATTGTTCCAAAATTTGAATTTTGTTTTTGGATAATGATAATCACTTGTTTCTAGTAGCCTTTTATCTTCCTATTGTATCCTTCCCTTAATTACTAATAATACTTAAATGAAAAAAATGTAGATCCAGTATTTTAGATATTTTTTAATATCAACAATCAGCGTAATCATTTAAAACAAGTCTTATTCTATTGTTTACATTGAAAATCATAAAAAAATAGCATCTAAAAAATAGTCTGAAGTTTTGTCCTTGTATAAATCTATATGATTGCTTGACAGAGTCATTCTGTGTTATTCCGTTTGTTCCTTCAATTGTTTGTGGTGATGTGTAGATGAACCGGGCAAGCAGGCTAAGAGTGCCATCAGGATTAAAAACACCAGCAAATCCAATGTAGCTTTCAAGGTAATGTATACTCAAATAAAACATATGTACCTTTTTTGCTATGCCTTTGTTTTGCATATTGATGTCACTGAGGCAATTTCACCGAGTCTTCCAATCAACTGTGAACTATCTATTGTGTTCATCTGTAATTCTGAATGAATAAATTTTCAATTTTTTTATCTCTGATTTTGAATCAGATATCAATTTAACCTCCTATTCTAACAATCCTTTTTTGTTCTTCTTCAACTTATTGGGTATACGTAGTTTCAAACAAATGCACCCAAGAGCTGTTTCATGCGCCCTCCAGGGGGCGTGCTTACACCTGGCGAGAGTATAATTGCGATTGGTAATACTTAATGTTTCATTTCTTCACGTTCCTTCCTTTGTGTGTAGCATAAGATGGTCTATAATGCCGAGTTATCTCACTAATCTGTATTTTTTTTCCTAAACTAATTTGTGTTTGATTTGCTAGTGTTCAAGTTTGTAGAGCATCCACTCAATAATGAAAAGCCAGAAAAAACTGGACTCAAATTTAAAATCATGAGCATGAAGGTCAAAGGATCAATTGAATATGTCCCTGAAATGGTTAGTTTTTTTACAAACATTATGGAATCTGGACACAATGAAAATAAGTTCTGTTCTGTTGTATATGCTTGGTTTCACGTGCTAATCTTATTCACCATTGTTTGAATCATGGGTTTTTGTTCATCCTCTAAACAGTTTGGTGAGCTGAAGGATCAAGTGACAGTGGAGCAGATTTTGCAGGTTGTTTTTCTGGACCCAGAGCGTAGTAGTCCTGTAAGTGCTGAAATTTAAGTTTTTCATCTGTACTCTCTGGCAATATTCTCTTACTACATTGGCGCTTAAAATTAAATGTTAATAAACTATTCCAAACGCACTATTTTTGAGACACGAAGTAATTTTCTTTAGTAAAATGTATTTTCTTATTTTGATGTAATGTTTATAAGCTTGCTATGTATAACACATATATTAACTAATTTGCCTGCGTGTTGTTGTTTGTTAAGGCTTTGGAAAAACTGAAGCTTCAGCTAGCTGAGGCTAATGCTGCAGCTGAGGCACGTAAGAGAGCCCCAGAAGATGCAGGTCCTAAGATTCTCGGAGAAGGGCTTGTGATAGATGAATGGGTGAGTATGTTTACTTAATCAGTTTATTGGAAAAGTTATCTTGCAATATGTCACTTTTTGACAAATGCTTCATATATCTATATCTCTGATTTTGTTTCCAGAAAGAGAGGAGGGAAAGATATCTGGCAAAGCAGCAGGGTGAAATGGTAATGGATTCTATATAGATAAGTTTGAGTAGGTTTTTGCCTTACTGTGAGGAAGATGACATGACTTTAGGGAAACAACTATATGTAATCACAAACGTTTGGCTTAGAGAAGATTCATGTGGTGAATGGCTAGTGTGAAGTGTTGTTTTGAGAAACCTATAATTGGATGAGACCATCCTCCGAATGTATGTGCACAACACAAGGGTCAGTGTCATTTCATTTGCTTTTCCAGAACAATATTTTGACAGATTAATTAAAATGGCAGTTTCTGTAAGATGGATATTTTGCTATCATGACAACAAGGGTTGATGTTATACAAGACAAAAAAAAACTTTAAAAGTATGGTGTGAAGCAGAAATGTGAATGTAAGTATAAAAATGATAATGTGAATGTACAGGTCCTTAACAATAAAAAAGTTAAAATCGAAATTACATTAGACTTTAGTACAGTATATTGATAATACCTTTCTAAATATTGTTAATGCTTCTAATAGATAACACTTAATATCATGGAAGAAGATAATTAAAATGTTATTTATAATTTTTCGTTTTAATATTAAAAATACAAGTTACTTCTTTTTAGTTGTAACATATTAATCACGATTCAGATTATATTGTTTAATAAAAAATGAGTTTATTATAATACAGACTGCCTTTTTAATAGAAATTGAATTAGTTGAGATATAAATTACGTTTTATAGTAATCGAACAACAGTAGTAGTTATCATATTTCCATAGTAACTCTATTCATTAATTATAAAATATTTTTAGCCGTACTTGAATTAATTATGATAAAATTATCCCTTTTAATAGTAATTGATTTTTTATTCATAATAGTAACTGAACTAATTATGATATAAATACTCTTTTTGAATTAATTACACAACAAAAACTTGGAAGAATACAATGAAGACATTCTTAGATTACACGACTTCAAAGTTTTTTTAATGAAAAAAGTACTTTTAGATTATGTAATCTAATTTTTTTTTTTTTCTGAAAATTTGACTTTCAAATGGTGTAATCTGAAAAGTTTTTTTTTTAAATATTTCTGAATTATACAATTTGATAAATTTGACTTATAAATTTCATAATCTAAAAGTTTTTAAGATTTTAAAACCTAGAAAAAGCTTTAAACTAGAAAACTAGAATGAGAATTTTCATATTTATAAAAGTGCAAAAAGAAAAGTATGCGAGTGCAGAAAAAAAAAATTCCGTGAAAATGAAACAGGAGAAGATATCATGAGCCGAATGTAAAGTGAAACAGAAAAGGACAAGCCTAACTAAACAACTTTTAAGGCCATTAAGCCCACACAATAATATATTGGCTTTCAGCACCTCATACCAGATCGTTTTACACCCATATAACTTCGAAGCCCATCGACTAAAAAAATGTTTTCTTTCTTTATTATGTGACTGTTCTTTGTTATTTTTGGTGTTTGTGGTTATGGAGCAAATTTTCAGTATCCATATCCATTCTTTTAATCACATGACTTTTAATTTATTATGTTTGTTTGTTGAAACATTTCTGCAATCCAAAACAACCAGATAGGAGTCTCATTTATTTTTTTATAATAAATAAATAACAATAATAATGAATGAATAAAATAATAAAATAGTAAAATATATATTTTTTCAATTAAACATCTTTTTTAGTCTTTTTTCTATTTGTTTTCCTTTCTACCAGGAAAGTAAGTTTAGAGTAAAAAAAGAAATAAGAAGATGATGGACGACTTTGACTAGTGGAAGGTATGAACAAATTCAACAGAGCCCCAAAGTGGACGCAAGAAAAACGTTTGCAATCATAATGGAACTGTTTTATTGAAAATGGCTGTTCCCGTTAATTGTTCTTATTTTCGCAGTAGCGTTTGGAACAAGCCAAGGCTATAACTTAAAACCGGGCACCGAACTTAGGCCATTTTTTTATGTTATTAAGTGGGTCACACCTCCCACAATGCACACTTCTTCAACCGTCAGTTCCAGTGTTTACCATCAATTCTTTTAGATATATTACAACACAGCTATTTGTTCAAAAAGAAAGTTTCAGACATTCAACAAACACAATCAATGAAACCATTCATTTGAGATGAAATCTTGGAAATTGGAAGAAACATGGTGTTCCATCAAAAAGAATGTACCTAGTAGTGAACAAATGTAGAAAAAAAGACCCAAATGAACCTTTCTTTGTTTCTTAAATACTACGAGTCTGGTACTTTATAAAGCAGGATTATAGTTATCTTTTAACAATTCAGTAATTCACTTGAGTTATTTAGTTGCTTAAACTCTTCTTATATTTGCGATGATTTTCTTGGACATATATGCTCATACTTAGTATCTTTGTGTTTTCAACCACGTCGGTTCTAATAGGAGTGAAAAACTGAGTCTATTAGGTACAGTCCACATGGATTTTCTGTGCCTTCCTCGACCCAATACTACCTTTCTTGATCCACATTTTCACATGTTCCCCATTAATTAGTCCTCTTGCATCGGTTGCATATACATGGTATAATAAATGCCACCCAACACCCTTTTCATCAATCACCACACAGGCAAGAAGCTTGCTGTTTCCTCAAAAGAATTCAAGAGCCTCAATCTTCACCCACATTTAGAAACTTGCACTTTCACAATGTTACTATTTTCTATAACTCTAGAAGCTAATAGGGGTTAATTAAAAAAAGCATAAACATTAAAGAGAAGGACGTAGGTTCATTTTGTTGTCTTATCTGAAAGATCCCAGGCAACAAGCATGCAAAGAATTGGCGTGTTGTGCTTTCTCAATTACAAAAAAAACTAGCTAAGAGACAAAACAATACACATTGGAAAAACTTCATCCATCACTATCTCTTTGCACATACTGCTAGATAGAGAAAACCAAGATAGACACTATTCACATGCTCCTGAATGATTAAAGTCTATCCCATCTGATCCAACACGGTTCACTTATTTGGTATAATATTTTTAGAACACCAACTATTAAAGTAACTATCACCAGTGGTAGTTAATTACATCTTTTGTTCTTAACTTCTCAACTGTCAAAGCTAAAAATCTAAAAACAACGGCATAGTATCCCCCAAGAAAATCTACAACAAATATCTCATGTTATCACTATTTTTTGTTACAATCTTAGTAACAATGATGAGTTACTCTTGTCAAGAGCAAGGAAAATTAAATGAACCAGAAAAATTGAGATGAGGAAACCAAATTAGCAGCACTTGGAAAACAATTATGGTGAAAATTTACAGTTGAAAAAGTGAAAAAAAAAATAAAAAAAATTACATTCATCAAGAGTGCCAGATTCCACTCAACATACTGCGGAACCGGTTTGTGGATAGCTTCCTGACGAGCCTCTTGGCATCAGAAGAAACCTCAGCTTCTGCAAGCCTCTCTATGTTCTTGGCATACCCGGAACTCACAATTTTCTTCCTGCCACTGTTGCAGCATGTTAGTGACATCAAAATAGAGATCAACAACTTCTTATTACCAGAATTTCCCTCCCCTGGATCCAGCAATTGCAGAAGAAGGGCAATGCTTTGGTCATCCTGCACAAACCTCTTCCTATTTTTAGCCACCATAACCATGCCAGAGAGTGCCTCTGCTGCCATTTCACGAACTTCAAAAGATTTCGCATTTAGAAACTTCACAAGCTCGGCCATGAACCCGGCATCACCTAATACCTTCTTGGCCTCTTCGGATGCTTCACACAATCTAAACGCCACCTTCAGCCCCAACTCCTGAATCGATACCTCCCCATTTCGAACATAATACATCAACTGATCGACAAAGCCACAACTCAGCAAAAGACTAACACAACTAGATGAAGAAAAACACAAATTCTCAATAGCCCTCATCACAACCCCTCTTGTTTTAGACGAGCACGTCCACTTTGGATCCAAAACACGCAAAAGAACACGAACCCCTCCTTCTCTAACCACCATCTGCCTAACTAAATCATCACCAGAGGCAATGTTTTGAATCAACTCAATACAACTAACTTGAACTGCTTCATCCTTAGACCTTACAAGCTTCACAAATGTGGAAACCACGCCCTCCTCAACCATAAACCTCTTGATTTCCTCAACCCCACAAAGATTCTTCAACACCCCACAAGCAGCACCAACCAATTCTCCTTTACACTCTCCACTCTCACAAATCCTGAACAAGACAGTCACACCTCCATGGCCTGAAACACACCAAGCATTGTCCGAATTCTCTGTCAGTTTACACAAACACCTTGCAACAGCAATCTTTCCCACTTCACTCCCACATTCCAGAATCCGAATTAAGGGCCCAATAACTCCAGCACCAACCAAAACCCCTTTATAGTAATCAAAACCCGCAACGACAGAAACAACCTTCGCAGCCTCCTCCACAATCTCAACCTCATTACAACCCAGAAAATCCACCAACAAGTGAACAAACTCAGAAACCTCAACAACCAACTTCACATACTTATCATCCTCCACAACAACCTCATGCAGGTTCACCAATGCTTGCTTCCTCATTCCCAAATCACCAACCTTCATTCGAGTCATCAAGTCCCTTAAGTAGAACCTCATGTCATCTTTGCAAGCTCCAAAACCAGGCCTTGAAACCACTACAGCGTAGCCATGCATCGACACACGCTTCTTGAATATCTCAGATAGCTTCTTCACGTGCCCTTCCAACTTCCCCAAAGTCACGTCCAAGTCGCTCTGCATCAAGAGCTTCCCGCTGTAGGACAGATCCAAGCACCGCCTTGCCAGCTCGTGGCACTCCTCCAACGTGCCAGTTATCGCCGGGAGCTCGCTTGAGAGTGAAGCGGAGTCGCCGGCAACGAGTGCCGAACAGAGCTCCTCCAGCCTACTCCGAATGAGTTGCCACTTTCCGGCGAAGACTCTGACGGAAAGAGAGAGGGAGATGAGGGAAGAGATCAGCGTCATAACTCGCCGGTGACCGGAGCCGGCGGTGTCAGCCATGTTAGTTCTCAAAGCAAACTCATTTGGTTTTTTGGTATTTCTCAGTAACGATATCGGAAGAGAGAGAGAATGTAATATGCTTCTGACTTGAGATCTATACTTATCCTTAGATTGCAGTTCACAGAAAGTTGGACTCTTCTGTGTTTATTTACTGGAATACCCTTCTGGCCTGCTGCTCTGTAAACTGTCTTTTCTTCATTTTTCTTGAAATAATTTGATTTTTCTTTTTCTTTTTCTCTCTCTATATAATGTCTTACTTGTCTGGTTGATGAATTAGGACATGGATATTGTAAATTACGGATCAACAGAAAAAGATAAGGCAGATTATATAAGCATAAGAAAATTACTTGATCGAAAACATCTGAGCTAATCATTCAAAATATAAAAATTTTAAATTGTTTTTAACAATATATAACAAAATAGCATGTGATTTACAGAGTTGATATTTTAAGGAAGAGATAGTTCTACAAATTTAATAGTAAAACATAAAACTAAAATAAATGTTTTATTCTTTTAATAATTAAGTTTACAGCACTAAACATATTGAAGGCCAGTTAGTAGTATTTATCTTCTATGTAAGCATTGCAAAATGTACTTTTTTTAGTATTATTTTTTGGACGCTGGTGGAAGTTATCAGTTAACAGTTATTTCAGTAAGAGCAGAAGTTATCAGTTTACTGCTACTTTTCTGTAAATACCATAGCAGGAGTCTTACTTTGCGGGTACTCTCATTGCACCAAGCAGTAACCAAATTAACCTTTTATTTGTTCTTATTTTTCATGATCATTCTGGAAACTGGGATCTCGGGTTAGGGAGAGTAACAGGCAAGATCTCGATATGGAAGAGGTTAGAAAATTGGATCCAGAAGGTGTATTTTGAAGCATTTATTCGTATATCCTATAAAAGCAAGAAAACTTCTGTTGTATTTTTTTGGCATAAGCCTTTTCAGTTCTATGAATTTACACTCAAAATTAACATGGAAATGGATAAAGGACATGTTTTTTCGCATCAAAATGAAACTAGTGGTTCTGCTTTTACCTATTTCACATCAAGAACATCATTTGTTGACAGTAGAACATATTTCCAAAGTTGGATGTATTAGCTTGTATTGAATTTATGATTTTGTTCGTTTTTCTAAGACAACGGCAGAGTGACTTCTCTGATATCTTTGAAAGCAAATAAAAGAAGTTATGTATCTTCCTTTAGCTTTGTGGAAGTTATGAAGGAAAGGATTTACTATCTTTCTGCAACTATGTCGACATTGTGATTGAAGTCAAACTCAAACATTTACAATTTAGAACAACATTGATGACTAAATTGGTATGCTTAAAAAAATGGACCTAGTTTGGCAGTGGTCCAGCTATATCCAGTGCATAATTTATGCAATAGCATGACACAAATCATGAGCACCTTAAATATTGTTTGTACTGCATTGTCTCCATAAATTTGTTGACAAAACATACCAACTGCAAATCAAATGGAGGAAACTAGAATGAAGGATGAGGATTAGAAGAGCGTTTGAATTATAGTTGAGAGAAGAGAGCAATGTAAGAGCAGACGAGGCGCAGGTTAATAAAATAGAGAGAATAGAGGGAAATGCAGATGGACCACACTGTAATAAGGACAGAGCTTTGATTTGGAAAGCAAAAGGCAAAGGGGAAGAGGCAGCTTTCAATGGCCTTGGAATGGGACACACCCCACCATGTGAAACAATCCCCTTTGGCCTTTGTGTTTGCCTTCAGCCACCACTCACCTTTCACATTCAAAGTGGAAGTGACCCTTATAACTAATTAACAAAAGTAACTCTCTTTTCCTAACCTTTTTGTTGCTTGCAAACGGATACCAAAGAACCAAGTGTCCAATGAAAACTCACTGAATAATCACCATACAACCACACCCCACTAAAGAACATTCAGCAATGAAACCTCAACCTTTTGATCAGCTCCAAATACGAAGTGAAACAAAATCAAATCATGCTTAGATCTAAAAAAGTGTGCATGTTTTCAAGAGACAAAGGGGTGTTGGTTCACGAGAGAGCATGAGAAGAAGGTCCAACTGGTACAAGCCACAGGCCACAGGCTCAAAACAAAGAAAAAAGGTAAATTACAAGCTGCCCATGTCATGACAATCCCGAAAAAAGCATCAAGATATTGACCAACCATCCCCCACCAACATAATCTTCTGTTGCAAAATTTATGCCTGTTTTTTACTATAGAAAAAGGAAGAGGTAAAGAAACAAACATTGGTACGTGACAAATTGGATACTAGTACTAGGTAAAAATAAAAACAAAAAACAAAAGTTGAATAACTCACTATGTGATTTTGGTGCAAAGTTTCAGCACGGTCAAAGGACAAAATGTTGATATGCTGTAATGCAACTAGAATACTGCATACGGTATTAAGATTAGGAGATCTAAATTTCTAAAAGCTGTTCAGTTTGGTATTGTACAAAGCCACTGTGCTCGTAAGGTCCTGTTGGTTGAGAGGGTGAAAACAACTCATTGGAAAATACTTGTTGTTGCTACTCATGCAACATATTTGCAGTTTCAGTTGTGCACATGCCTCAATTTGGGGGCCAGGAACCCCATTTCTTGCATATCTGTCAATTTATCTTAGAAGCAAGGTGGAACCCTTTGCTCTAATCTCATGTTTTCATTCATTTGTGCTCTACTTTGCCTAGGTTACTTTACATCATGATAAATGCATCTACCTAATAATTCAATTCTAGTTTCCTAAGCTTTTCTTCCACTTGTCAATGGATTATGTTTTGCAAGATTAACTAGTAACAATAATGATCATCATTTTGAATTTCAATTTCACTGTTGAACGAAAACTGAAGAGAATTACTCTCTAACCCTTCTACCCGATAGTCAAGAAGAACAGTATGCTATTTTGTTTCTTTTCCTCATGCTAGGTGCAGAGTGCCATTGAATTATATGCAAAAGCAATGCTACCTTTGAGTAGGCACGAAGTGAAACTCAAGAAAGCATATAAGTTGAAAATACCTTAGCTTTGAAGAGAAAATATCTTGTGTTCTTCAAATCACTGGAGGGGTAACCACTATAACAAATTGGGAAATAACAATACTATTAGAGATGGATTGATGTATTCATTTGGATGCAGTGTTAATTCAGTAAAATAAATTACGCAATCATTCCACTGATATCAAACAATATGTTTATCTACAAAGTGGTCAATTATTATCACAATGAATTTATTTATTTTGTTTAAGCAATCACATATGATTCGAATAAAGAAAACGGAAAAACATTAAACATGATGCACATGGTTGGTAATTAATGCACACAGATTGGTTTTAAAGTACTTAAACCTGTCATTAGTATGTTCCTTCCTAATGCTTGTGATGTTTTGTTTATCTTGAACAAAAGACACGAGTTCAGATCTGAGAATCTGCACGTTATCACCTCGATGTGATGTATTAAAGGAGTTAAATCACAATCAGTTCCTGCTTCTTTTGGACTAATATAATTGACCAAACCTAAAAACCAAAAAAGGTGCATATGAAACCGACCCCGCAAAGTGTCAGTGGTGGACTATTCTGCAATCTAATCACTTTCACATCAACCCTTTACATTTCAATTACAAAAATTACATCTTTCATCTCCCAAAATCACCCTAATACATTTTCAAATTTCAATTGCCTTCACTTCCTATGACCTAATTATAGGTGCAGAACATTTATATTTTTTTCAAGTTTTTAAATGTCTTTGTTCATTTAGCTACTTGCCAGGTAAATTTCTGACATATATGAAGGCAAGCATGAAGTAACAACGATTTCCAAGCATTAAAACTGAGAAATATTTCCAAGCATCAAACCCCATTCCCTATTCACCAGCTTGACTTATGAATATGATAATTAATGGTTATGGACCAGTTGCAGTGCTTGATATTAAAACTTTTACTACCAGAAAATGATGTGTCTATACGGATCATGCATGGATCCTGCATAACCCAAATATCACACAGTTATTATTAGTTGGAAATTTGAATAAGACGGCTTGCCAAAACTTTAATTACCTCTCACAATGCACTAAATAGTGTTATCTATAGGGAGGTTAAAAAGATAGTTAATTAGTGCAAGATTAAATACTAAGCATGTATCTGGCAACAACCATTTTTAGTTTAAAACCTCACCATTAAGTTAATTAAATTATTACAAATTGCGTAGTGAATTGAGCTGATAATGTGGTACCGGATTCGGACCATCATTGTATAGAAAGTGGTTGATTAAAACAGGGAGCAGGCCATCATTGTATGAAAATATATAAAAGAGTTTGTTTCTCTCTGTTAAAAATGATAATAAGTTAGACTAAAGATCCTTCCTCGTTTAAGAACTTATTTATTAATTTGTAAACCATTTACAATTTTCAATCACTTTTGCAGTACAATTATCAATTGTTCTTAAGGGAACAAAAAGACTGTGAAAAAATATAGTACTCTATAAATATGAAATACTTGACCTTTATTTAACTTTAAAGAATATTTAAATAACTTTGTGAATGTTGCCTTTCACTCAAGTTTTTTATAAAAATGCTAACTTTTGTTTTTTTTCCTTTTACATGTGTGATTTTTTTTTTAATTTTCAGTCTTCATAATTTCGTTATTTTTATTTTACTTTTTATACTATTTTATTTTAATTTCTATAAATATGTTTTTCTTTATTGCATGATAACAATATTGACAGATATGACATTTTTTATAACATCATTATTTGCTAAGCTGACATTTTTTATGACACGAGATGTGATCGTATTATCATAACATTGTGATGATGTCATTCTCTAATATTATGAGAAATTGTCAATACACATTTTTTTGTGTTTTTATTGTTAAATTTTTTTATGTGATAAATTTACATTTTTTATATACTTAATACTTTCGAAGTTTTTATTATTTTAAAATTAAATTAGAGAAGAGTTAACAGCAAGATATAAAAGAAACTACCAAGTATCTTCTGAGACCTGTTAAAATTTGTACTATAAAATGTATTCGAATAGAAAAATGGAAAAAAAAATATGATGAATTAAAATCGACGTAAAAGTGTATAAAGGGCTAAGATCTCTGATTAGTCAACCAAATTCTGGAATATGGGCTGAGAGCAATGGGTCATATGCTCATGCGTTTCAGAATTTTCTTTTGAGCTTATCGATAAAAAGCTTCACTTTTACGGTTGACCAAATCAAGTTTCTCTCCTTTTTTTTAGGGTTTGTGCTGTTTTTTGTTTCCTTGGTTTAGACAAGTCATCCACCATTTCTCCAAAATAGTGTTTTCCTAAATAATTTTCATTTTGTTCTTTATGTCTTTCTTTTAAAAGAAAACATTTGGAAAGCAGTCGGGCTGCTATTTTACTTAAAAGGAAATTTAAATAATAATAATAATAATAATAATAATAATAAAAGATAGAGAATACTCGTCGATTACATAATTGTTAATTCTTAAAAGCATTCATGTTGTCTTCTATCGGCTACTGCTAATTAATGTTAAGCAAGGAACTAACATGCTTTCTTGGGTGTCCATTCTCTAAGAACAAGGAACTATAATAATGTTAAAAACTTATTATTTTATTAAAATATAATATTTTTTTATTATAAAAAGCAGATATAAAATGGATGTATTGTTTGACTGTGATGGCAAAGAATATGTATCCTTTTATTTTAGAGAAAAATCATTGTTTTTGCGCAATTGTTTCAACCATTATTTTGGATTCAGGGTAGAGTTTGCAGACATATCCCTAGTGTTAATCTTATTTCCATCCTCAAACTTAAACTTCCTTAAAGTAGTTTTTTTTTTTCTTGAGTTGAAATAGAGTCAAATGACTACTAAAAGATTTAAACTGAAGACAAATTATATTTAGTGTCCTAAGGACATTTGATTAATAAAAAAAAGTTTTTTTAGAGGTCTAGAAACACACTTTCTTTTAAAAAAATAATGCGTTATAATATGATTTTAATAAAACAATTATTTTTTTATTTCTTAACCCGTAACATGAATATAAATTTAAATATTTATTATTTTAGTTTGGACTTGAAAGAATTTGGAAGTATTTCACAGAAAAAATGAACAGAGATTGCTGATTTCGTAGCCCATTTACCAAATGGTGCTTGGTGGACCGTGCACGAGAAGAGTTGTGCAGCTCACCGCACAAGACATGCCAAGGACAGCACAAACAGTTGCATAAGCAATTGTCATCCACCTCAAGTTTTTTCAAGGCCCCAAACCTATCTACCAGAACCTCCAATTGAACTAAAATTAATGCAACGACTATGATACCAAAAACAGGGGAGTAATCAACCTGAGTTTCAAAAATGGTGAGCGTGTCTCAGCTGTTCGAGTTCGGCTGTGAGTCTACTTCCTTACTTATTCAAAGAATTAATGAAATTGAAAACAAATTTCATTAAAAGAAATTCACGATCAACGAGCTTCGCTACGTTGCCAATGCAAGACTGCGAAAGTAATGAGTTTCCTCAGATGCTACTGGAGTCCCTTCCAAAAATAAAACGTCTTGTCCAGTCTGAAACTACCAATGCTCTTGTGCGCCAGCTTACTTGCTTGCTGTTCAAAGGATTGTTGATAGAAGCTAAATAACTTGCAAACGATAAAGTCCTAAAATTGAGGCAATTTTTGTGAATATAAAAATGCAAGAAAACAATACCTTGCATAGACAGAATACCACAGCCATTGACTGCTATGACCAATTGAAACCCAATCTCCAGGAAGCTGGGCTGCTGTCTGCTCTCCTCCCAAAGGAGCGAATTGACCTAAATGCTTGTACCTTGGGTAGCAATAGACAACGTGCTAATGAGTAAAACATTGATAAATGGAAAACCTTGAAATCTGAATCAATGTAAACATGATTGGCAAACGGTGGGAGTTAGGGAGTTGGTCTGATCATGTATGTACCTAAAGGGTTGGAACCGATGGCGACCTTCTCCCCTGAACCTGAGAGGACCCTCTGGATTTTTTTCACACTCTTCCATCCGGTTAAAACACGAGGCCAGGTAAGTGCCTTGCTGAGATGCAACCTGTCATGAATATTCAGAAATTTAATGTCGTATCACTGAGAAGAACGCAACTTATAAATAGCGTTGTAAATACCACAAGCAAATATAAGACATGAACCTGGGCTGTAGCAGGAAGAAATTTCATTTGAGAATCCACTTCGGAAAGTGCTGTTTTAAGTTCTTCGATATTCAGTTCAATTGATTCCTTTTTATCATCCCCCTTGGCTTCCTTCAATAAATCAGCAATGTTGCGCATCTGCTTATTCTTCAGATATAGCTCAACCTGAGGGTATCTTTCACTGATGTCCTTCATGACCTCTTGAAATTGTTTAACCGTCAGTGTTCCTGAATTGTCTTTGTCGGCCTTCTTAAAGATCTCCGCAATATCTTCCTGGAATGGCCAAAATAAATTCATATTTAACAGAGACAGGTGACACATGAATTCAAAGAATAACTACTGATTAAGCAAACGAGCAATTTGTTTTTATATCATAGAAAATATTACTTTTTAACGAAAAACAGAACAACGTAACTGCAAAAATAAAAGCCAGATCAAAAATTGCATTATTGATGCTACAAAAGTCTATGGATAATAATGCCACGCGCAAATGTCTTTGTAGAGGCTAGGAAGCAAGGTAATAAAATAAAATGTGATGGAAAGAATATCGAGTATTTGTATTGATTACCATGACTTTTCGCTGGTTTATCGTAGCACAATCACCGAGCGCATACACATTGTTGCACCCTTCAACTCTCAGCCATTCGTCAGTAGCTATGGCACGCCTGCTAGCCTGTTAACAAGAGATGATGCTGAGCGAAACGCAAATGAATGTAAATTTTCTTTACTAAATGATATATTCAAACTACAAGAGAAACATGACACGGAACTATGAATCAGAACGGATATAATGTCCGATTTCTCAATAACACACCTGGCCGATTTGAGTCATAAAATCTTTAATGAATGGGCGAGTGCCAATACCAGTTGACCAGACAGCCATTCCATACGGTATTGTCTTAATCTCTCCATTTTTCAGTTCTTTAGTAGAAATTTCTTTCTCAGATACCTTAACAACCATGGATCCTGTTTTCACATCAATCCCTTCTCTTCCAAACTTGTCTTCAGCAAAAGCAGTGATTCTCTTGTCAAACCTATGAGAAGAGCAATGGAACATATCAATTGTGAAAAACTAAATGACAAAAGATTCAGACATTAATACTCCTTCCACATAAGTATAAGTAGCATTAAATGCTGTATATAGCTTGGTTATGTGTGTAGACTTGTACACGTGTCTTGAGCTTGCCAAATTAGTACGCTATTTACCATAATACTATGTGCACGTGAGACAGTAAGAAAATGTGTGTTTAGTTCGGTTATAAACGTAAATGTATGGTCCAATTCCAACTAAAACTTTCATCTATTCCTCCTCATTTGATGAGCCATGAAATAATGGATTTCAGCAGTTAAATTGTGCAAAAAGCTTTCAACACAACAAAGGCACCCAATATGCGCTGCTTAAAAACATGACTAAATACTTTTGAATGCCTACTCAAGAAGAGAACAACCTCTATGACTCGACAATGAATAATGGGAAGGAGTTCTTAATGATAAGCAAAATTACGGTTAATATCACATCCTTACATGCCCAAGATATGGTCTGCGGCCTCCAGAAGAGTAATTTTAACCAAATCTTTTATCCCAGGATATAAACGGACCAAATCCTCATTGACAAAATCATGAAGTGAGGCTGCAAACTCGACTCCAGTTGGTCCACCTCCAACAATAGCAAAATGAAGAATTCTCTTCTTCTCATCTTCACTTACATCGGGCAAATTTGCTCTCTCGAAGCAGTCAATAACTGTTCTTCTAATCTTTTGAGCATCTTCAACTTCCTGCACACTCGTAAACATGAGATTTAAAATCCAAGTAAAAAAACACAGAATGCAGTGAACCCCTTAGTCACCATGCATGATAACAACAATGGACTTGACCCCTTCCCTCTTTCCCCTGACTATTTTTTCTTAACTTATGAAGTTCTTCTTAATATGTTGTATACTATAAAATATTATAAAATTAATAAAAAGAATGAAGTTACCTTCAAAAAATGACAATACTCCATCACTCCTGGAGTATTAAATGTGTTGACATTAGCGCCAACGGCGATTATTAAGTAGTCATAATCCACGATAAATTCTTCTTTCGCATTCAAATTATTGTTCAAACTTGATCGACAGTAAACTTTCCTGTTTTCTGCATCAATCTTGAAACATTCTGCTTCACTGAATTGTACATCCACCTTTTTCTGCTCAAAATAAACAAGAGAAAGGCCTAGTTAGTTGTGGCCCTGTTCTCCATTATCTTCTCTAACGCTAGTGAAAAACGCAACACAAATAAAATTGATTACTGGAAATCAAATCAACAGAATCCGCATCTCCTAACAATAACAGGTGAAAAACCAATATCGCCGCCGTGTTCATTATGAACTACACTCGTTAGTGTACATACACAACAGAAACCGATTATTCCTCGAAGAGAGGAAAGGTATTCTCCGGATAACAATGAAGGTAAACTATACAATCAAGTCATGCAACCAGACACGAGTTTCATGAGACTTACGAACAGAACTCTGTTTATATCACAAAAAAAAAAATACAACAAAATGATGTTAAGAATATTCAACTGAAATACACTCTGACACCATTCTCTTTTTTTTTTTCAAGAAGAAACAAATGCTTAAAATTGTTATATTATTCGAAGAACTTAAAATTTTTTAAGTAATTTAAATATTTACTGGTAATGTAACATTTCATACCTAATGTTTCTCAGTTACAAATATAAAATATTTTGTAAGAGAAAAGTCAATCGTTACTAATGAAAAAATATTTTTTATTAAAGAATTATAATATTTGGACTGTTTAACCTTTGTACCTGATGCAGATAAAGAAAAATTGAAAATCAATAAAGTTGGCCACACAGGTGATTACGATTTACTGTTGGCAATGATTATTTGTCGTAAATAGCATTTTTTAAGAGTTTAAATTTAATAATAACCTGCTGTATGGAATATCATTGAACCATTTTATTCTTATTAACGATTCTTCAAAGTATTCACATTTCAAATTCCTACGTCAAGTCAATCAGGTTAAAGCCACCCATGTCAATCAGGTTAAAGCCACCCATATAATATGAAACTACAATGATTTGTTTTCAAAATAAAAATTATTAAAAGAAATAAATTCTAACGCATCACCTGTAAATAAAATAAAATAGAAATATGTACACGATATGTGCTTACGCAACTACAAGTGATAATATAATATTAATAAATGTAACTTAAACACTGTTTTACAATTTAATTTAATTTCTAAGTAGATATTTCTCAGTCAAACTCGTCAAAAATCGTATCGATAAGCTATTAGAACATTCAACCAATGAGAATTTCACTTTTTAATGTAGAGACGAAATTACTCCATATATAGTTGTTAAATCCCTTTTTTATTTTAAAAATAATGCTTTAGAACTAGAGTTAAAATAAAGTGAACAAAAATCACCTGAAGAATTACGATAATGATCAATTTATTCTATTTTGCAAGATGTTGAGATATGCTATTTTTTTAAAATAATCTTTATTTTATTGCTTAAATTAATTTGCTAATTTAAAAATTTATAATTTGGACATTTCACAACTTCATTTCAATTATAATTTTAAGTTTATTTTTCACATATTCTATTTTGCAAGATGTTGAGATATGTTACTTTTTTAAAAATAATCTTTATTTTATTGCTTAATTTAGTTTACTAATTCAAAAATTTATAATTTGGACATTTCACAACTTCATTTCAATTATAATTTTAAGTTTATTTTTCATATATTATTAGTAAAGAAGATTTTTAAACTATCATCCAATTAAAATGTTATTTTAATATATTTGTTGTAGAAGTTAATAAGTTTATTGTAAATATAATTTATGATTAAACAATACCGTACATAAATTTAGTGTAATTGTATTTTAATTTAGAAAGTTCTATAAAATTTAGAATTTGTATTGTTTTATTTAAATGTATTATTGGTAACATTGTAATTTACATACAAATACATAAAGAAAAATACCATAATCCTCGACTAACACAAAACATGTAGTCGAAAAAAATGGGCTAAATTGTAATTTATGTTTTTTTTGCATTCCTAATAAGTGATTTTATTTTTACTTTTTGTTTTTGTATTTCACAATTTTTAAAATATTTTTTTCTGTTTTTTATATTAGAACCTTACTTTAAAATAATTCAATTAAATAAAAACATTAAAATATAAAATACATATAACTACAAATTTTACGAAAAATTATATTTTTAAATATCATGAAAAAGTCGAAAAAATAAAAGGAAAAATCATGGATAAAAATTCAAAACACTTAGAAAATGTAATTTAGAAAAAAAATGGCCACTGTTACTGCTTTTTTTTTTTTACCGCGTATAAGTAAAGCATATAACATGTACTTGAAATAAATGCTACATTAGTAATTTCTTTCTAATTTATTCTATAATTGGTTAAAATTGATTACAACTTATTTAATAAATATTATTTTAACAGATAATTAAATAAATAAAAATATATTTTGACACCTTTTTTCGAAAAGAATCGCTTTACAACTAAAATATTAATATATTTGATACGAAGTGGTTAGTTTTTCTTAATTGGGTTTAAACTAAAGTGAGATGCATTAACATAGTTTCAAACTATTATTTATTAAAAAAAAAGGAGAGACAAAACACCAAAAAAAGAATCATCACCTTCTTAAAAATATTGCGAATGGGTTCAACAATGCTGCGTGCTTCGACGGTCCCGCAAGTAACGCTAGGCAGCAAAGGAGTGAAAGCAAAATAGTTCCGCGGCGAAACTACTTGAACCTCATATTTCGGACTGTTCAGATTCTTCAAGAAACTTGTGGCCGCCCAACCAGTTCCCAGAACCACCACCTTTTTCTTATCGGTAATTGCCTCTTCAGGTGGTGCAACACTCTCACCATAAGCCAAAAGACCACCACCGCTACACCAACCATTCTTATCAGTTTATATACATATATATCATAAGTGATAGATCTACATCTACTACGGTTTAAATTCTACTTGCAAATTAATCCGAACGAATCCTGTAAAATCGATAGACTAGAAAAAAGTTGCGAAGATTCAACTAGTAAATGTGAACAGCTAATGCTTCTGCCATTTCAATATCGAAAAAAACGTTTCATATTTGCTGCAATGCACGGATCTAGCTTTTTCTTTTCATAAAACTAAAGGAAAGTGTGAAATTCGCTGTAAAGAAAAAAATAGTATGAAACAAGCACGTTTGCAACAGATGACCGATGAAGATAGATGACAATTCTGTTTTCAGTCCATAACAAAAAAATAATAGCGAAAAACAAGATGAATAAAGAAGTTAAATAATATCATAGTATACCTTACGGCAGTGCAAAGGAGCACAAGCTTAAGATGTGACTGGTTTTCACGGAAAGCGCCAGAGAAACGCTGCAAGAAACCGACGCTAGACATTTTTTTTCCTCCGCACGAAAAAATGCGTGTCCCAAACTGACGGAAGAGGAGAGTGTGAGGATGGAATAGTGAAGCCAAGAAAATAGGAATGTGTTTTAGGGCTTTGAAGATGGTGTCGTGCGGAAATTTGTCAGATTTGCCCTTTTCTTTGACTTGGCGGCCAAGTTTGGACAGCTTGAATGCCAAACACGACTCCACGTTTTTTATATTTTTATTTTTCTTTTCAAAAAAAGAATTTGACGCGTCCGTACCAGTGGGGACACTTGGTTAGGTCGAGCTGCTCGGATCGGCCTGGTGAAACTCGAGGCAGATCCGATCATTCCAAGTTTAATCAATGGATGTTTGATAAAGAAAGAAAATAAAGTCAAAATTAAATAATTAACATATTAATTAAAATGATTTAATTATTAATTTTATTCTCATTAATATACTTTTTTATTTTTTTATTAAAAGTTGTTCGATGAGATATACCTCGATGGTTATATTACCAGAGACTCATAATTGATTTTAGTATATATGATGTTAACCTTATGGTATGTCACCTTTGATAAACATAGATGTCGAATTATTCACGTATGAATTTTTTTGTGATATTTAATTTAAACATTAATTTAGTTTATGTTAATGTGATTATATAGATAGTTTTGTCGGTGATGGAGTTGTATAAGATATGGTTTTAGACTATAGGTTAGGAGGAGGAAAAAATAGCATATTCGCATCGAGGAAATGACCTAAAATGTGGTGGAGACGAGTGCAGTGTTTGACCTAAAGACTGATAACAAACGCTCTTGTAATAAATGGGGCGGCAAAAGCAACAAAATTGGAGAATAGCCATTGCCCAAAATTCTAGAAGAAAGAGTACAATCTCTAAACTGACCAAAGCTCTGGGTCACCAACCGCAATCCGACGACAGCAGGAGTATTATAAAAACCATTTTTTATGTTAACGCCCAATAAAATCAATTTCCAAGGAATTAACAAAACTTCGTAACGGATCAAGTTGAAAATTTCCTCATCAAGTATAACATTTTTTCTCAAAAATTATTAATCTTCCAGATTAGAATTTAAGATTAACGTTATCAACATTTTTTATACGTTCTCTATTATTTATATAATTTATTTATTACATGTAATTCATAACGAAATATAGAGAAAATTTTATCATTTGGTATACAAATTTTGTATTCTTATTTTATTTTCACTTGATAATAAAAGTAGATTATCTAAAAGATAAAAATAATAACACACATTTTAGCAGCCAACTATAATGCAAATCTATTATTTTTCAAAGTTATTTTGAAATCTTACGCCATTTTTTCTAAGTTCCTTAGAATATTAAATTTTATCTAATTTTTATTCTAATATTAAATCACAATTTGTGATTTTAATTAAGTTTTTGAGGGTTCTATAATAAATTTTTTTTGACAAAAGATAATTTAAAAAAAAACATTTTTTTATGGTAAATATACTATCTCTTCCTCTCATGTAAGATTATGTAAATAATAGATTGCATACTTAATATCTACATTGGAAATTTACATGACTTTATTTATATAACTCGATAATTTCATAGAAAACGTTTAATTTGTAAAAGACAGTTTAGTACTAGTAAAACGTACATTGAGGTTTTCATACAAAACTTTAACGAATGGTCGGTTTTTACTTTTTTTTTTTTTCGAAAAGGAGTTTTTTTATGGGTAGAAGGAGTTTTTTTATTAAAACGTCTTCTAACGAACGAACTGATTACAAAGGTTAGAACAGTTTTAGTTATTTCACAAATAATTCCTAGAAAAATATTCCATATTATCTAATGAAAGAAATACTGATTTTCACTTCGTTAGTTTACTTTTTCACAGGAAAAAAAAAAAACTATACGTTACAATACATTAACTTTCCTTCAAAATGGTTAAGTGAAAATTTCTTTTGTTGATTGAAATTTGACAAGATTTATTTCAATTCAAATATTTTATACTCAATTAATATCACTGCGTATATATGTTTTAACTCAATTAAATTTAAATAATAATATATTCAACATCAGATTCAATTATCATAATATAATCAAATTTGTAAAACATCCAAATAATGTAACATGTATTAATTCAATTTAATCCTACAAGGTTTCAGAATTTTTCTAAATTTCATAAATTTATCAATCATTCACTTGTATAAACCTCAACTCCAACAATTTTCACTGAAACAATATATTCTCATTCTCAAATCATATATTATATTACTCATTTATAATTTCCTATCATCAATCTTACAACAATACATTCATACAATCTATTTTAATTTTCCTAACCAAATTACCATATATCTCAAGATTTATACTTTTCTTCTAATAAGTAAATTAAGTTAGAATATCTTACATTATTTATTATGTTATTAAAAAAAAAAAAACTGTTTAGAGACTTCAAAAAGTTAAGGAAGTCCTCCTTTGCTCATGAGAGGTAGGATTACAAATCAAAATATATCTGTATGCACTATTTCAACATCTGATGTTAATGGATACTCAGATTGATTAGGCATTGATATAGGAGTAATAACTAACTTTTTAATTGGGATAGAGAGATTATGATAGTGTTAAAACATCCTTAATTTATTTAGTATTCTATTTTAAGATTAATGTAATTATAATTTCTTACTTGTTATCTTACACAATAAAGAAAAACAAGTGTCGTTGCATTTTTTATATGTTTAAATTAAATATTAATAAATATTTGGGTATCAATATACCTGAGACATGACAGAAATAAAGTACAAAGTTCATAATCGTAACTTATCTTTATCTGGAACAGGAGGATTAATATAAATTTTATATAAAAAATAAAATTGAGCATAATCAAAATTTAAAGGTGTCCCACTCAATTGTCATTTAACTATTAAATATTCGTTTTTCATACTCATGTCTTGCATGGAGTTACAAAGACACATCCTTGAAAAAATAAATATGTGAAAAAAAATCTACACAAAATTAAAATATAATTAAGTGAATTTATCTTATATTGTATTAATTTTGGCATATACAGTTTAATTATTTGATTAAATAAATGATTATAAAAAATATAACTGACTTAATAAATGTCTCCAAAATATTTTTAAGAAAAATATCTCACTTTAAAATTTTGACTTATGTGTAAGATTATATATTTAAAGTAATGGGATAATAATATGATAATAGATAACCTAATTAATAGATGTTCTAATCATGTTATGATTGACTTTAAACTTACCATTTTATTAAGTAAAATTTAATTTTAATTTAATTTTATAAAATTGATTTGTAAAATAAAATTTACATCCATTTATCTTTAATCAACTTGGAGTATTTTTTAAAATAAATAAAATATAATTTATTTTATATTATAAATTTTTTATATTTTTTAAATAATAAATATAAATTTTCCGTTGAACTTAAACTTCTCATCATTATAAAACGGATTATTACATATAGTTTTGGTTAATATTGAATAAAAATCAAGTATAAGATCTTTTATTATCAAAGTACATCTGATTTTCAAATGTAAAATATGTTATTATTGAAAGATAAGAAAAAAGTGACTTTTGTAACACCAATACAAAATAAACAGGTAAACTGCATCCTTTTTCACAGAATTTCATTTCAATAGTGGTGACCAACTTTCTGGCGAGTGTGTTGAATCGGAAGGCACGTCAAAGTGTTGTTTATGTATTTTGTGACAATTCGAAGTTGATAGATTATTTCATAGGATAAATATAATCAAGTGTAGCTCCGGATTAATAATTTTTGGATGAAAGCAATGTCTTGTTTGAGAACAGTGAAAAAACCATCTTAGTTATCAATGTACAAGACAAGACGTGTGATTTGATGAATATGCAACATGAACACCATAGATTTATTTGGGCTTACACTTACCATGTAAAAAAATGAGAGGGGGTGTATTCCGCAGCATTGAGGATGTACAAATTTCTCTGTAAAAATGCATTTTCTAATAAACTCGATTGATACAAGCTATTTAGTCTCAAAATTATTAGCTTAACTAAGATGATAAAACAAAAATAAAGTCTTAAAGTGCAAGTCAAATACCTGGAAACACAAAACACAAATCTTACCAAACTAAAGCAGCTGAAAGTGGATGTGCGTTTTAAGAAGAAAGTCATGGGCATGATTAATTGGCTGAGTATCCTCCTCGCTGTACCCGAGCAAAGTGTACATATATTAATATTTTCAACAACAGTGAAATGTTACCAACGATTTGTTCAATGCTCTCTTTTAAACTAATATTTTTTAGTGAGTTAATTTCCTAGTTTAGTTAAGTTGGGTGTAATTTGCATAAACAGTTCATTGGTATTCATAGAATATTAAAATAAAATAAAAACAAATAACATTAATTTTTTAAAATAAACTAAAATCTTCTTAGTTTTGATAAAAATTACGTAACAAAATTTATACACATATTGATTTTAATAAAAGTAAACAATTTAACAAAATAAAAATAGTCACTTAAGAATCTTCGTTACGAAGACCGGATAATATCGATATACATGGTAAGTGCAACAGCTTATACTCCACGATAAAAAAAAAATAGCAAAAAAGTAGTAGAAAAAAGGTTTGACATTTTTACTTTATATTTATATATAAAGAGAGAGAGGCTAAATATTTATATCCAGTACAATTTTTTTTAAAGATCTTTCCAAATTCAAAATATATAGTAATAATTTCTAATTTTTTTTTAAAAAAAACAAATTGTGAATCATAGATAATAAAAGAGTGTTGGTCAATATATCAACTATAAACATGTTAACAAAATCAATATTTTTATTTTGAGAAGGACGTTACTGGTGAATTTGACTTTGTTCTTGAGGTTAAGAATATTAATTTAAATTTATTTTAACAATGATAGTTGACTTTAAGAATCATAAATATAAAGGTTTTTACTTAAGAGAAGATAAAAAAAAACTATGAAGAGAAGGAGTTTGAGATGTTTCTTCACACACAGGACAACATAAACAATAATCTCTAAGAAAGGAAAGAAAAAAAAAAAAAGAAGAAGAGAGCATGTAGAGGACTCTTTAAAAAAAGAGTTTTGATATCATATGAGAATGATATCTTCATCATTTCAAATGGTTATTCTCACTCTTTTGTGAATCAGATATTTTTTTTTTTAATTTACTAATTATGCATCACTATGATCATTATATATGTTAATGATACCATTATCATGAGCATGAGGAAGAATGTTGATTAAGTAATATATATAAAAAAATGTTTTTAATAAATTTTTTATAATAAAAAAGTTAGAAATTTAAGATATTTTCTTGATTTTGATATTACAAAGAGAAATACCATAAAAATATACTTCAATATTAACATCCATGAATCATTATGTAATGCTTTTATTTACTATTGATATCTATTCTCTTATAAAATTCATATATCTCACCAACATTCATATCAACATTATTGAGGTTACATTACTCATATTGTATATTATTTCAGTCAATTTATTTATACACCAACATTTGCTTACCAATAAGTTGACTTGATAATATATACCATATCAAAATCATATATTTATTTAAAAGTAATTGTGACAGTGTTGATGATTGATGATTAATAGCAAGTTGGATTGTGAGAAAAAACGAAAAAAAAAAGTAAGAAACATAAAAAAGTCAAAAAAGAATATGTGTAAAATATATTATTAAAACTCTTAATTACTTATAAATCTGTATAAGATACAAGGGAAAAAAAGTGAATAAAATTAAAGATAAAAAAACATCTATAATTAGTATATTTGTTTCTTCGAGAATACATGTCATTAAATTTTTATATATATTAGAAACATATAATTTGAACACATAAAAAATATGTTAAGAAATGGGAGTAAAATTAATAATATTAAATGTCAATTTTATTTTAATAAAGTTACGCTCAACAAAATATATAGTATATATTATAATGGTAGAAATATTTCATTTAATGTCTGATTATAAAATTAAATTTAACGTAGTTTTTGAATATTTCTTCTTAAGACACTAATAAGTCATAAAAAAATTGAAGATAATATGGAATAAGTAATTGTTCAATAATATGTTTTAAAAGTAATTGTAGTATTTTGTAGAAAGACGTAACTTTTCGTTGAATAATAAAGTATTATTTATGTGAATAGAAATGGTAGTGGTATTTGCATGGAGAAGGTTGTAAATTTCCTTGGAATTGGACGTCTCCCAACTTTTAACAGCCACCACGTGCCACACGATCACATGGCTATATATAGAAAATAGGAATCTTCTTTATACTTAAAATGAATATTTACTTTTCTCTTTTCATTTGTTGCAACTAGCAAGAGAAGTTTTAAGATATAAAAATTAGTTTACCCAATTCTAAAATTTATTTTCATTTATATTATTATTAATGTCCATATACTTTTGTTATGTATTGATGTATGAAACAATAATGCTAGTCTTAGTTGGTCACGTCACTCTCTCTACACAGGACATGCAAAGCACTTGGAGTGGGGTTAACTTGTGTGTATGAAGTAGGTGTAGCTATTACAAATGCTACGTGATACTAGTGTTTCTAAAGTCCACCGTAGGGGTGCAAAGTCTAATTTTAACAACAATTATCAACTCTTCAAAATTTATTTCTATGGTAATAGGTTTTCAAAGTTTTCATAATCACACATTATGACTCATTTACTTCAATTAGACTCACTTACTCCCACAAATTTTAAACGTTTCCATTCCACAACTATAATCCAATTTCAAAACCTTGACGCAAATCTCACCGTATACATTAATTAGTATTAATTAGTAGACTAATTAAGGAAAGGGGGTTATCTTAGTCCACATTTGAATATTTGGGAATAGTGATTAATTAATTGTAGGTAAAAGCTTTGGTACCAACGAGAATACAGTAACCACATCCAAAACAGGCATACTCTGCCTCAACATACAAACTCAAAGTAATTCCAAATCTCTAATTTTTCCTTTCACTTATCCAAAACAAATCACATTATAATTCACCATGTTAATCTTTACTATTAATCATCACACTAGGTGCAACAAATCTCACCGGAAAAGGGGTCATCCTCGCCGGAAAATTCCCTGTGCCTCGTTGGAGAAATATCAATCTCGATCAAATTCTCCTCCTCGAACTGAAACCCCACCTCCCTCTTCTTGCAACCATCCAGAGCTATTTCAATTAACCCTTCTCTGTCTTCCTCGTCCCACCGGAAGCACATGTTATCGGTCGCCGGAAACCCACTCTCCGACGAGCTGTCGGAGTCAGTTTCCGGGTAATAGCGTGATAACGACGGGTACCTGAAAATTCCCTCACCATGATTCCCATTCTGATCCTGCTCTGTTTCTTCACCTTCGTATATAACCTCCAACGGCGCTTTCACGTTCCATTCCATGAAAGACTCGTCAAAACGCGAACTTGACCGAAACCCCGTCTGTGATTTGAACTCTGTTTGGGATTGGCTAGTTACCCACCTGTAAACATGGTCGAGAGAATCGGCTTCCACCGGTTCAATGGGGTTCCCCTGTTTCTCCTCTCTGTTTCCCCTGTTTTCTTGGTTGGCAATGGGTTCGCGTTCAACCGGGATTTTGTTCTCTTCATTTGGAGACCTCTGAATTGCACCGAGACGGAGGAGAAGGAGCAAGAGAATCCCAGAGAGAATGAGAACTGGAGACAAAACTATCTTCCAAAACAGACGAGGCAAATAAAGGAGAATCAAGAAACAGAAAGTGAGAATGCATGAAAACAGAGGTTGGGAAGAGTGAACAGAGAGAAAGGAAAGAGTTTGGGTGCATAAGAAGTTGACAATGAACTTGATTTGTAGAAGAAATTTACTCTCGTCCTCCATTGGCCACAATTATTGGTGCTATTTACTTGACACAGGATAACTAGCTATGAGTCGAAAAGAACAAGTGGTGATAAGAACAGAAAAGCCATAAGGAGAGTGAGAAAAAGTGGGAAACAGAGTGGTGAAAGGGAACACTGTAGAGGAGGGCTTAGACAGGGTGTAGTGTGGGGTTTATAAGGCCTTTTTTGCGTGAGAAGAAGGCATGGAATAATAGAAAGGAAGAGGGTGTGGTCCTTGTTATGCAAAAACCAAGACGATCTTTTATGCATACACGAAAATCATACAAATCCAACCTAAAAAGTTGTTATGCTTTTACAGTTCTCAAACTCATCATCATTTTAATCAATCACTGTATTAAGCTCCGTACTGAGTTTAGGTTTTTATTCATGGAATCTATTCCCTTTTTTATTTCAATTACCAATCCAAGACCTTGGTTTGAGCTCCAAATGGCGGTAACTATTTCATTGTTTTTGGTTATTACTTTACATAAATGTTAAACTTTACCCACAACCACATGCCCTGCCGCCTAAACACACCATTTTGGGTAAACTGCTTCATTGAAACAAAAAAATATGTTTAAAGTAATTGGGATATACTTTATTGGTACTCATTCTAGTCCAAAATTGGCAATAAAATAAGTATGTTTAAAGATTTAATGATAAAAGGGGAAGTTTAACCATTTAAACGTAGAAAGAAAAAAAATTATAGAATTAGTATATTTAAGGGTTTGATGTATTGAACAACGCTACTTGAAATGAAATTAAAAGCGCACTAGAAGTAACAAAAAAACTTGTTCATTTATCATTATTAATTAAAGTTGAATAATTGTTGAGTTAAAGAAAACCATACTCGTATTTTTACCCTACATTTATTTACATCATTTATCTAATGCCAATTTAAAAAGTGAGACTTTTTTTAAATTAATAAAATAATTAAATTTATGATATTTTTATTTAAAATTTATTTTTTAAGTTTTTTTAAGTAAAATTATCTATTAAATTATCATAATTGATTTTATTTAAAATATCTTTTTTAATAGATAATAAAATTAATTGGTTTAATCTATTTTGAGATATTGATTTTAAATAAGATTTTGTTAGTTTAAGTTTTGAAAAACTATTTTTAATTGTTATACTGGAATTGTAAATATTATTTTATGTTATATATATATTTGAAAAAAAATTTATTCTTCTTATATAATTAAGAATATCAATTGGTTTATTATTTTCTAGTCTATAATCTCAAAATCTTCAATTCTGAAAAAAAAAAAAACTAAGTTATCAAGCATCCAACAAATTATCATGTTTCAAATATTTTTCAAAGTTTAGGTATTCAAAAAACATTCAACTGTATTTTCTAATTTATTTTTTTTATAAATTTATCTATAGTCTATTTTCGTGGTTTAACAAAAAGTTCAATTTTTTTTTTAAGTTTTGAATAATCGATTCATATCTTCTAATTGACATATTTGTATACTTTTATATAAAATTAAAAACTATAATATATATAACATTGAATATAAGTTATAAATATATAAAACGAGATTAAGTTAGAAAGATAAAACTTGATTGCCAAAAGAAATTGATTGTAGTATTATCTTGAAGTCTGAAGTCTCTTTATATCTTTCAGTCCTATCCTTTGTTGAGTTTTTAAATGCAATTTATAAATTCTAAATTTGCAATGCTCTTCCTTAAATATGCAAAAATAATTTTGAAATCAATTAAACCATAAAAAAATAATAATTTTGAAATCAATTCATCAATTTGACATTAGTTTTATCTAATATTGATGCACTCAAAATGAGAAAAAAACAAATACAAACTTCAATTATTCAATCTACTACTCTAACAAATTTAGAATTGGATAATGATCTAAAACAATCAAACACGTAAATTAAAACAATAATATGCAATAAGGAATGAAATAGTCAAAGAAAGAAAGAAAGGAAATAAGTGAAGAAGTCAAACAAAAGAAGGAAATAAAACATATAAATAAATAATGTGAATATAATGGAAGAGTAGAAAAAAATAGAAAATTAGAAAATTTTAATATTTAAGATTCTTTGGCTATTTAATTTTTGTTTGAAAAATACTATTAATTTATTAAAAGAAAGTTTTAAAAATGTTATTCATTAAATAATATTTAAAATACCAATATAAATTTAATGTCATTAATATAAATTTAATGTCATTGACGAATATTTATAATAATTATGTAAACTTGAAGTCAATTAATATATTTTAAATTTTTAATTAAAAAATATTTTTAAGTATAATTTTAAAATTAAATATTTTTTAATTTTATAATAATATATTAATATTCAAATTTTTTTAGAACTTTTGAGATTTTAAGACCTAAATAGTTATTTTACTTATTTCCATTGAGTCAATCCTGATTTAGATGTCTCTTTTTTTTTAAATGAATATATTCAAATGAGATATGACATGTCTATTATAATTCACGCAACAATATAAATATTATTTTACATTTATTTCTCTTTGTTCCGTTTTTTTTTAATTGTATTATATATACCTCTCCTTTCATTATACCCAATCTCATGCAAAACAAAACTCTATGATTGTGATTTTCTTGGTAGAAGATTTATTTGAAGCAATCTGTTTCGACACTTTCTTCACAGTTAGGCAAGTGCAATAAAAACTTACCGTTGCATTAGAACTGAACCTGAGCTTTTTGAAGACATAGAATGAAATATTCGGTAGAGTAAATAGTGGCTTTTGCGGTTACTATAGGATGCTATCTTGCTAAAAGTGATGACTTGCTTTACCATCATTCACTTTTTGTAAAAAACTTTTCTTTTTAAGTCATTTGGACCTCAGCTTCAATCTTTTTATGAATTGTTGTGAATTGGGCGGAATGATTTTGGAGGCACAGAATTATAGTTTAAGGACTCGACTAAAATGTTAAATAATTGACAAACCTGTGAAATATTTAACTTTGAATTTGTGTTTTTTCTTTTGACGATCTTAAAAGTATTCTATTATTAGCAGTTCCAACATCTCACATTATGAACAACAAAATCATGTACAAGTGATGTTTATAAAGAAAAATGTGTGAATAAGAAAGTTTAATCCATGTAATATGATGTGTCTATGCGTATGAGGTTATACATTCAATTTAACCATTCATCAACAATAACTGATGATTGTTGGTTTTCTCTGCTTCAACCACCACTTAGTCTTTGCAGTGCCATGATTGTGTTTATGCTTATATTTTGTGCAATCAGATATGCTAAAACTTCATGCAATAAGTATACGAGTTCAACAAGACATTAAATAAGGGACCCATTTGCCAAAATCTTCTCAATACTAAATTCGTTGTATGTTTGATGTCACATTTAATGCAAATCACAAATATATGCATGTTATATTAACAACTCAGTAACATCCATGCAAAGATGATAGAGCAAACAAAGCAAACATTAGTTCTTGTTCATCAAATATCATAAATGGTTACTAAAAGGAAGCATACCCAGTTCCACCTACAACTTCCGAGGTGTTAAACCATTGCCAAGTTAAGAGCTCCATTATTCCCCACACCAAGAACATTTTTGTCTCTTCAATAACTAGCTGTTCCCCAACATTCCCTGCATTAAAAGCCCCACTATTATAATTTATACCCTCCATCAAGGCCAGTTACAACCCACCAAGTATTCCTTCCTCTTGTCCAGATTCATTTCTACCAAACCCAACACCTGAATTTCTCACATTGCTCAGTTTCCCCCTTGCTTCCATGACTTGTCAGTTTCCATCATTAAGTATCAGAACTGTTATATTCATCATTCTTTTTTGGCAACTCAATATTCACAAATAATACATGCAATTAGTATGGAAGATGTTGGTAATATGAACATCTAAAAGCCTTCCCTTTTGGACCTTGAAGTTTCCCACTAATGATTGTCATGTGCAGACATGGATTTAAAACCCTTCTGTCATTAAGGATCTCAATAAATACATTTTGTTCTTCTGACAACTCTGAATGCAATCACTGTACCTTTTCAATGAATGTATTGAAACATATTTCAAACCATTTCTCATATGTACTGTGGACTACAAATAAAGGTTGTCATTTCTGTCATTAGGAAGACTACCTCCTATTCACTAAGTTCATATGGATGATTGGGGTCTTGTAGCTATTTCATCTGTACACGGTCATCAATGCCTACCGATATACCTCTTGTAAAGCTCAATTGCATACTAAGTACATTAGGACTGATAATTCACGGTCATCAATACCTACTACCTACTAATGGTGGTGTGTGTGGGAGTTAAAAGTTTTATGAGTATTATATAAGAAAAAAAAATCCATAACCCAATTATCTTAACATTATTTTCTCTCCAACTTGGGATGGTGCATATAGTAAACATTTGTCTTATATATTGTATATTTTACTCTACAGTATTTCGCGCTCATGTTGAATTCCAAAAGTTGAGAACTACTAATTCAAAGTTTTTCCGGCATTTCTATTAGGCAGTTCTAAACATTATGTACCAAACCAACAGCGACCTGCGAATGCTATAGGAGAAACCTTAACCATGTTTACTTGATGCCAAAGATAAACTTCCATTCTTTATTTAGTTTTTTTTTTTTTTTTTTTTTTTTTTTTTTTTTTTTTTTTTTTTTTTTTTTTTTTTTTTTTTTTTTTTTTTT
>Ga0099824_1001335_pt1 | contig 34306 bp, 19 predicted proteins | sample SiratrowhiteBW_FD_76837 | JGI IMG/M metagenome (GOLD analysis project Ga0099824, IMG submission 76837) | Root nodule microbial communities of legume samples collected from California, USA - Siratro white BW | ecosystem: Host-associated > Plants > Roots > Nodule | place: USA: California... | reverse complement strand
TTATAAAAAAATAATTTATATATTTATATATATATATATATATATATATATATATATATATATATATATATATATATATATATATATATATATATATATATGCGTGTAAAGATATCTCCTATTTTGATATCAAGTATGATCATAAAAGTTTTACCACACACTTAAAGGATATAAACAATCAGCACAATATGATATAGCATAACATATATCAATCACACATAACATTTTCACTATAGATAATATCAAAACAACTTACACCTCAATTTCTTTTATAGACTACATGAATCCTCAATTATATTTTAATGATTTAGAGTAACTTGTCAAGCTTAACGCCTTTCGAAATATTCATGTATCACCAGAAACTAACACTTGACCCATTAGAAGCATATTGAAAATTTATTCTTAACTTCTTATATTAGGGTGATTTGTTATGTCTATTTTGAAACAATTTGATGTACAAACCTTCTTCAATATTGACCACTTAATATCTTAATATATGTAATATAAATTATCACCGAAATGAGAATATATCATTTACTTAATGAGTTTCACACTTAATACTATACAATATCATGGTAGGAATCCCCCACCACACATTCATGTAGTTATCAAAAATACACAACCAAATTAATTCGTAATATGGTATAAATATCCACATACAATATTTAACATTAAGTATATTACACAATCACTTACATAATTTTATATCAAACAATACATATAACAATATAACACATTTATCATATGCACATCACTTGAACAAACTCATCTTTCTTCTCTCTTGAACAACCTTGCTTTCCTTAACAAAAGGATGATTTTCTTACTTTGACAACATTAGTTCTAAAGAAAAAATAATTGATGCAACCTCTCTCACTTAAATATTCTCTCATTATTTAAGCAACTATCATTGAGTTAGTTTTACTCATACATCACATCAATACTTAAACAATAAAACCTATTGTATAATTCAACAAGTTTCATAAATACATGCACAGTCTCTTTTTCAATACATAATCGATCATATTATTACATTATCTAATAATATCTCAAAAATATTATATATCACCACAACAACTCAACATTGAAGCTATCACTACTTTTGAGCAACTATAATCCCAAATAAATAAAAATTATATTAACATTTTTTTCAATCAAGTTGAATCTTTAAATAATATGTACCATAATTATACTATCATATTTAAAATATTAATGTTATCTTATATCTCCTCAAAATTATTCTTAGTTATCCATAACACCCATTATTTAAATCATATTTAAATTATTTTTTAAAAAAACTTTTACAAGACATGTACGAATATATTAAAAATCTTTAGATTACATTTTTTATTTAATTTAAAACCTTCCCTTTTAGACCTATCTAATGACTAAAAGTTGATCAAATTAACTATTTCATAATACAATCTATTTTTACACCTAGAAAGTATGAAAACAATTACTTTGTTCGTGGCATGGTGATTATTATAATATACAAAAGTAAAATTTAATTTATTTTCGTGTACATACTTATCATACTTACACTACAACGAGGCAGCAGAGTTGTCCTGATAGTCTTCCATTCAAAATCCTAATATTTTATATATTTTAAGATAATTTAAATTTAAATCAAAATCATTATTATTTATGGTATATTATTTATGTTAATTCTTTAATATGATTGAGAATATATAGACATTATGGAATATTTTGAGAAAATTTATAACTCATTCAAGTCATATAAAAAAATAGTTTGCATTTTTCAATTCAAATAAAAGAATGACGTTGAAAAGAATATACTGACTAAATTTCTTACAAGTATATTTTGATGAAATAACAGTGATGGACTCATGCATGCAGTTAAAAATGATATTTCATTGTGATTATTAGTAATGAATCTTTCTTAATAATGAACACACTATTTTCTTCCTCATGTCTTCCTGTTTTATTTTGTCATATTTGAAAAAAAAAATATTTTAAGAAATAACAGAAAATAGAGACAGAGAAAAGATGACAAAGAGTTGTTTTGGTAATGTTATTATTAGTATTACATAAGAAAAAGGTAAAATAAGATAGGGAATTTATGGAGAGGAGGCACAGACGAAGTTGGTGAAGTGTGCACCCGTTTTTGGCAACAAAATGCCAAAGGAATCATAGGCATATGGGTGGTGTGTGTGTGGTCCTTGGCTCAGGCCATAGATGATCATGTGAAGCTCCTTTCACATGCACTTGCTATGCATTTATAATCTTCCCACAGTATATGCCACAGCTTCTGCTTGGTTGGTGAGTAACATCCCAATTCTCCTTTCAACTTCATTACTCACCTCAATCCTTCATCTCTTTAGTCAACCTTTCATAATGTAACATTTACAAGCACCAACATGTCATATGTAAATGTTCAACCACCCTTAATTACTTCTCCATTGTGGTTCTCTCATGTGTTGCCACCTTAACAAATCATAGCTTTTTTCATTTTAATCTTTTACTCAAAAGGGTCTTTAGGGGATGGTGTTTTAGTCAACCAAGGTGGCCATGGTGTCTCATATTTTCATATGTGGAGATTAGGATTATCAAATTTTCTCCTGTGGTGTGAAAAGTAAGTTTAGATTCATGCTATTATGCCTGATCATATCCTCCTACCATATTTTTGACTTCCCCAGTTTCTAATCAGAGGCCCTACCTTGTCTGCTATATACATATATAAACGGTCTCCTTTATCTGCTATATATGAATATGTTCATATATTCCGTTTAGATTAGCTTCAATTTTGGCTTTACAACCAAGAATATCAGTTCAAAATCACTCAGTAATCGCGGATTTCAAACGCGCAAAAAGTTGTGAGATGTAATCATTTATTTAAATCTTCTATGACGTTAAAGTGGTGGAGATTTTTACCATTTCTCTCAGTGAGGCCATGTGCCAAGCCAGTGGAAAAGCGTTTAGCTTTTTTAACTTTTCTTTTCTCATCGGGTAGGAAAAAAAATGAATCTACTTTTACTTTTCTCTTTTCAGTTTGTCTTAGTTTGCTTTGACAAGTTGTGCTAGTGAACATGAGCTTCCCACCTACCTATCTTTCTCTCTAACACACACAATTGTATCCATTTTCCAATTCAATCCAAAAATTTGTTTACCATTATAACTCCTTTCCTACCATGCATAAAGCCTATACCAGAATCTCAACCAAGGAAAGATCACAATTGATGGTAGCTATAGCAGCAACAAAAAGAGAACAGGATTGTTTTAAAAAATTCATGAGCTCCACAAACTATGGAAAATAATTACAATTAATTGTTGTTAAACTAAACTACAAACATAGACCACTAGCAATGGCTTTATTTCTTTCCAAATTGGTAGTTTCATAGACAGGAAGTTCTTCTTGGTACCTTGCAGCTCCAACAAGATGATCCAGCTCAAACAAATCTGAACTTGAACAACTCGCATCATCTTCTTCCTCCTCCTCTTCATCGTCCTCGTCGTCATCCTCATTACCATAAAAGCCTCTAAAATCTAATTCACCCTTACCAGAATTTCGGTAACCTTTTACAAAACCACGAGCTGCTGCTTCTTCAGCTCCATTTTCTTTTCCCCGAACAGTGTTCTTCAGCTCCTTTATCGAAGAACTTCTTGTGATCTTCCTCACGGTGAAATTAGGCCCACTCTCGTAAATGTTGCTACATTTGTGATAACTGGGTTGTGGTTCAGAATCCTCACCTAGGATTACGCTAACGGGGTAAAACCTCACGGATCTTTTGACCCCATTGGTGTTGGATTTTTTAGCCGAAGAGGAGGTTTTGCTCATGCAAGACCTTCTCGAGAAGGAAGAAGGAGTGGAAGAGAAACACGGGGACTTTGATTTGTATTCAAAGCTAACATCTTCAACAGCCCCAACGTAACACATTTTGGCCTTCTTCACGTTCTGGGAGTTGAAGATGGAGCTAAGGAAGCTAGCGATTCTACTCCCCGGCGAAATGGGTTGCTTCACTCTCTGGTTCAATTCGCCGTAAATTTTCAAAGCCCGCAACTTGGTCCTTGCGAAACCACCCTCTTTATTCTGCTTATCGGAAGCCCTATGGTCTTGTTTCTTCTTCTCCGATGTGGGTCTCGGTCTTTGTTTCTTCAACGTTGTCGTGTCGGTTTCCGAAGAGGAAAATATCCCCCCAGAGCTGCATTCCGAGGAGCTCGAACTGGAGTTGAGCAACTGAGAACTGTGGGAACGGGAATGGGAATGGGAACTATGCTTCTCCATCCAATCTTCTAGCATGACGGCTCGGCGAAGATTCATTCTCTCTTTCTTGCCACCTTTTTCAAAGTCGAAAGAGTGGGTAGTTTGATCGAAGAGAGAGGGTTGTTGATCCTGGTGAAGGTTGGATTTTGAGTCGTCGATGGAATGGCAGATGGCGTCAAGGAGAGAGGAGGAGAAGGAAGGAGTTCTTCTCCTTTGTGGGCAGGTGGGTTCCTTCATGGGGTTCTCCTTCTCCCTCACTCTTGTGTGCATTTTTGAGGTGAAAGTGAAACTGAAACTGAAAGTGGAACTTATAGCAGTGAGAAGGGAGTTCAGTTTAAAGGGGTAAGGTAAAGTTTAAGAGGGCAATGTGTGCAGAGAGAATGTGAAAAGGTGTTGAGGGGAATAGAATAGAAAATGGTGCAAGTTGAAGGGTGTGAAGAAGAGAGGAACTGAGAAGGGAGAATTTTAATGACAGGTGACAGGGTTGGTTGGGATTGTGTTTGTATGTGTTTGTACATGAGCATGTGTAGGCGTTGGCACTACAAGTGTACGTACACCTTTCGGTGAACACAAACAAATAAATTAAGTATATTGATTAAAGAAAGCAACAGTTGTGGGAGGTAGCAGACTCTGACAAGCCTCAAAGTAACTCACATACACTAATTATCATGTCACACACACATCTCAGATCAGATGGTTAAAGACTCCTATTTTCATGGCTTTCATTTGATGCTGTGTGTGGTTTCTTTGATGGTGTAAAAGGGAAGTGATTTTGATGAGAAGAAGAGGTAAAGAGAAGGTTGGAATTGGTGTTGGAAGAAGGAGAAGAGGTGGCAGAAAGAAAGCAGTGTAAAAAGTTGGAAGGGACTCCCGCGCGTGCGGCCGATCTTTTCAGACTTCAGATCACACTCCACCACACTTTTTGCTTTTTAACTATTTTTAAACAAAAATAAATAAAAATACTTTACCTCATCTTTTATATTCTAACTATTTTAATGGGATGCCGTACCAGTACAAAGTTATTTCTTCTTTTATATTTATAAGGTTTATATACATTTTATTTTTAGTTACATTGCTTTTTTTAAATAAAGTTCTTGATAATAATAATAATAATAATGAAAATATTATTGTATTTTAATTGAAATGTCCTTATTTAATGAAAATCTAATGAGATATTAAATAGGAGCATATTTGGGAAGAATTCATTAGTTAGACTTGTTTTAGGATAAAATTATAAAGTTTAAGCATTCAAAGATATTGACAAGGAACGAATATGGGTTAAAACTAATAAAATTATGAGCAAGAATTATTGATTAAATAATGAGAACAATATTTTTTTGTGATTTACCATAACTTTTTTTTCAATAGTCAAAAATATATTTTAGAATGAGTTACTAGTATTTCTATATGATAAAATATTTCCTACATAAAATTACTCAACTAAGATTTTATTCAAATTTAAAATTAAGTTTTAAGCGCTAAAATGTTTTGTATTTAAACCCTCATTCACAAGTAGTAGAGTAACAAAAAAGCGCACAAGCTAATGATTACATATATCATCAACGTTAAATGGAATATAAACCGCATAAAATGGGTGTATTTATTCATATAATTGTATTTAGAGTTATACTAAAATTGATTTTGGTGTAATGTTTTAAAATAATTGTATTAAAAATCATACTAAAAATGAAATTCATTGATTCGCCATTTATAATTGAAACTGATTATAATTGAATCCTTAACCCACCTGCACATGCAGGACTATCAGATTGGATCGATAATTAAAGAAATATTCTGAGTATAAAAGGACCAGTAATAGGATTTTAGCGTGTGTTTGGGTTAAAATTTAAAAACTTAAATTTGTTGTTAAAACTAACTGTTAGTGTGAAATATTAGAAGAAAAATTGGATTGTAATTTTAAAAAAAAATCGAATATTAAACTACGTTCTAATATATTTGTCTGGAAATTTGTGTCCAAAAAGTACTTTTATATTAACAAAATCAAATAAAATCTAACTGTTTTTATATTCACTAGTATGTATATTAGCAATTAAGCTCATTGATTACACGACTCTAAGTCAATCTTAACTTAGCCAGATATAATTTTAATTACTTTTCGAACAACATTTATTATTTTAACTAACAAGTCTCTTTAAATTTAAGTTACACTCTCACAGATAACATAAAAATATTAATTGGGGACTGGATATTCAATATCTAAACATATGAATGAGAAATACATTATACTTCAACTCTAATTTTCATTTAATACTGTGCTAACAGGTTCGATATTTTTTTCTTTTCAAAACTATTTAGAACAAAATTTAACTAACTTAATAACGTTTAATTATTAAAAAATTAGTCATTAAAAGATACTGAAATATTAGTCTTCTAAAGAAAAAAAAAAAAAAAAAAAAAAAAAAATATAAAAATAAAAAAAATAAAAATAAAAAAAAAAAAAAATATTAATTATAAAAAAAAAAAAAAAAAAAAAAAGTCATATCTCTATGCGCAGACACGTAAATCTTTTCTTTTCTTTCTCTAAGATTTATCTTGTCTCTTTTAAAATTTGACCAAAGCTCATAATAGTTAGAGAATTAAAAGATTGTTCTCAATTAAATAGCTTTTCTATTATAACTTTCAAGTGTTATGTGATTTTTTTTTGCGTGAGCTCGACACTTCTTGAAGAATAAAAAATTTTAAGTAAGGGGAACCATTTTAAATAATTATAGTTAATAAATTTTAACAGTAGTTCATTTTTTTTGGATGTTTTAGTAACATAATCTTTTGTTACATGTTGAGTTAGAATATTGTTGCTTATATAACATCGGTATTTATAAATTGAACTTGAAACATAAACGAGTCACGTGCTTATTTAAATATAACAAGTGTGAATACTGTTTAACATAATTATATATGTGTAATGTATGTGTGTATATTATGAATTATCATTTTTATTTATAAAAATTTCCTCCTTTTATTGTTTATTGTTTCGGTACATCCTTTAAGTACAAATGATTATTTTCAAAACAATAATTTGATTATCTCTTAGCAACATTTATGACTGCATTTATGATTGTCTTCATAAACCGAAACAGTTTTGAAATCTAATTAAAAGAGGTAGTTTTGAATTGGGTGATTAGTCTATTCCTCAAATCAAACATCTCATTAATATAACAGAAAGAGTGGAGGGAAAAGTTTCAAATAAAACAATTGTGTATCTTGGCGTTGGCATAAAAGAGTTTTTGGATTCCATGAACCCCAAATATTTTTGTCCAACACACTCTCATAAAACTATCATTCTACAAAAAATAGAATATAGTCAATAAAGCCCATGGGAGTTTTGGGTCAAACTTTGTGGATTCTCTTTTTTATTTAACTTAATGGGCTCTATGGTATAGCCTTTAAATAGTCCATCTTAAACCCAAAAGGAAAACTTATAGTATTTCTTAAGGTCACTTGTGCCAATTTATTTTCGATTTTGCTGACTATTACTTTCTGATTAATAATAGTAATAATTAAGTTAAATTCTTATTTTAATAAAACATAAAATAAATTCAAAATTAGTCTCTTAAATTTATTGGAGGTAATGCATAGATTTAAAAATATGAATATTTTAAAAAAAAACCATTAAATAAGAATGAGGTAGTTAACATTTACTTATTTTTAAATTAGTTAAATGACTATTTTTTATTTATATATTTTAGTTCAGGGAGAATGTTACCTTAGAGAGAGTAGTTGAAAATAAATAAACATTTTTATTAAATTCATGAATAAATATATTGCATTTTTATCACTTTTTTTTAATCATTATTCTTAGAATGCTTTCAAGTTGCACACACAGAATCATTTTATCGGATGTCCCTGAAGAGACTGCAAAAAGAACATAAAACTTAACAAAACCAAAAAGATACTCTTGAACGGGGAATCTGACTCAAGTGTTCTAAAATTTGATAATAGCGTGAAGGGTGGTAGGATGAAAATACTCTGTCATTTAAAAAAGGGATGACAATGATCTTTCTCCTTTTCTTGTGAAAGCTGCACAACACATTTAACTATCTTAATTTTTTTTTATTGTGTCAATGATTTTACTTTTTAAAAATTCGACGACATTTTTCACCAAGGACTTTGTGTGGGGGGGAATTCGAGACCAAACAAAAATTAATGTAGTTTATGCGCGAGCCTCGCCCAATAATACTACGAGACTAGTGCCACTGGAAGCGTGGAGCTTGTGTTTTTCTTTCCTTAAAAACATTTCGTTCCACAAGACCCAAAATAATACAATATTTATTCTGAGTACATGATAAGGAATGGAAAAGACAGAAAAAATGTAAACAAATAAACTAACAAACAAATAATGAGTAACTCAGCAGGAATGAAAGACCGTAAAACTGGTAACATGTGCATTTTCATGTTTGTGCAAGATAACTTATGTGCGTGCTGAAGCTAGAAGAGTAGGAACAAAAGTAAAGAAAATAAATTCATTCTTTGTATCTAATTTGAATAGTAATAGAATTTACACCCACCAGACTTCTTAAGCTTTTTTTAAGTAAATAATTGCCGCTCTAGGTCCATCAGTATCTTTAACTACTAAAAACTATATTTACCACCCACATTAACATAACCTGAACCAATGGCACAAAGACGAGAAGCGTGAGTAGAGATGAAAATAGCCCAAAAAAAGGCAGAGGTGCGAGTAGCACCTTATCTGACACCTTCGCCTATAAAGAGACTTAGTAGTATAGTAAAATAAATATGGAACAATTAATAAGCAACACCAGCTCCACACTTTGTAAAGCATCAGCAGCCACCCCTTTTCGTAAAATCTCACAACTTACAAGTATTGTTCATGTATTCTGGCACGGTTCTCCTCCCACCATAATCTAGCATGCATCTCTCCAAATTTTTCTCGGCTGTGTAACCCATGAGAACATCAAAAAATAAATTCTAGAGTTCTAAATCAAAATTCAACCATGTAAAAAAACACCATATTAATTAATGCATGAATGTATCTTCACGCCTAGATTTACACCATCAAATCACAAACTGGGACAGTGACAAATGGGAACAGAATGGGAGGCAGAAGCAGACAAATCAGCACAAAAAATTAGACTAATTCTTATACTATAATGTATTTCCTAAAACACGGATTAAGCTTAATTAAAAATTAAAAAAAAAAAACTGTGAATGAGTCTTCCACCCATTTATCCCCTTTATCAATTATATTTATAGATAATGTGAGATTTTCTATACAATTGTTTAACTAGATAATTATAGGGGTAAAACAGCTATCCGATAGCACATAATGATAGAATAGAGTTAACAAACTTTGTGAACATAAATTTTAATATCATTAAAATGTGAGTTTAAACTTAATTTAATGTTATAAAACCCTAGTAAGGTGAAACGTACAAGCTTTTACATACTCTATTTTGTTTATATCTGTAGAGGAAGAGATATCTACAGTATGGTTAAATTCTCTAATATCTAACACAGTAATGAACTGTTAAAGGGCATTGTCCAGTCATAAAATTGGCAGCAAGCGTACCTGAACCTGACTCGTTTGAGCTCCCTTGCGCCACCTGGCAATGCTCTGATTGTAATGTAAACCCCAGGTTCATCCTGTTCAACCCACTCAGTCTCCAAATCACTAGCATTGCTGATTGATAAATCACCCGAGCGATCAGCCTCTCTGGATGAGCTACTTCTGATAGAAGCATCCATTGATGATATCTCCGTCTTGGCCGCACTAATAGTGGACACTTTCGGGGTAGAGTTCAAACCATTTGAGTCGTAGAAATGCCGGGATTGCATGGACTGATGATCAAAGGAATCTGAGGATGAGTATCCCATTCCCATCCCTGTTGGACGGTAAATATTACGAGGTAACCGTTCCCTGGTCAGTGGAGGAGTTACCGGACTGGCTTCTGCTGATTCAAGCTTTGTGCTCTGTTATGAATCCATGTAAAAATTGACAAATTAAAAACAGTGACGCAATAACTTTGATTTCAGTAACTAAGGAAAAAGGAGAAAATAATCATTGCTGTAAGTGATTATTGTTTCTAAAGAAAAGGAAAGCTGGTACGAAGGCATTGAACTAAAGGGAGAATCGTTAGTTTGTTACAGGCAAGCACCTGAAACTTTTTACGTAGACTCGCTGTATTTAAGGGAGGTAAGATTAATGTTTTATTCCCTAGACGATTTATTAAATATTGCGTTATCGGACTAAAAATCACTGCCCAAAATAAACAGGGTTGAATAAACTTCCAACCGATTCCAACACTGTAATTTGATCCACACTTCTTTGTGCCTACATATAAGAACTGAACGGTCTAAGCATTGCCAAAGTAACGTGCAGAAGCCAATTACTCAATAGTATATGTTTATATGCGTATAAGCTAACTAAATTACCTCATCCTCAGATCTTGGTGGCGTCGGAAGAGGGAATGCTTGGCGGCTAAACCTTTGAACATTGTAAAGTTCCATAACTTTGTCGTAGTTGTCTGCCCACCACCTTTGTGCTTGCCATTTATTGAACATCTCTCGACTATACATAATAGAAAATAAACCAAATATCAATTCATTTCTCTCTAGTCCCGATGTCATCACATGAATTATATGCTTTAGAACAAAGCAACATGGTGTTTAGCATCTGAATTTTGTAAAAGAGAAACAAAACAGTATTACGAACACAATTAAAACTAAATTGTCCCTTTTGTCCTTCCCACCTAATCCTATTCTCCGTTCATTTATTTTTCTTTATTCATATTGTGATGCTGGGTAGGCCTGACGGGTGGAATAGTTATTATTTCAAGCTAAACGATAATCAAAGTTATTTTAGCATATTCTGTATCAGTGGTTCGCGTGACTATAGCCTAAAACCTCAACTAATTTCAATTTGTGGCTGTTATTATGATGTTATTTTGTTGACCAACCAATAAATAGCTCTTAGATGAATTGCAAGTTCTCTTAGTGGTTTATGACACTGTAATCCATTATGCTAAGTTACTCAACTGGTTACTTTTTGACAAAGAATTCTCATAAATAATTAAAAGCTAAAACAGTCATTCGGTGCGTGGAATATAAAGTTGTTCCATTGCCACACTTGACCTTATATTTGGGGCTTGTCTAGACAATTGAAAGCAGGTGGGCCCAAACGTAATTAGTGACAAATACGTAACTAAAACCCACCAAACTTGAACTGATTTCAGATGGTTGAATAGGTTTTAAATTGAATAATAACTTCAGATAAATAAATGCTTAAATTTCTGCGTTGAGGAAGTGGAAAAGACAATAAAAGAGACAGAAAATCATGTGTACATAGACCCACCCACTAATTCCACATTGGTTGGGATTGCATCACAAGTCACCAAGTGGGGTCTACATACCCCAGTGTCCTTCATGTTTCTATCCAACAATAATTATAGAAAAAAAATGTGATAAAAGAATATCTAGAAGACTTTAACCTATACAACCATCTATCTCTGACATTATTTCGTGCCCACGTAGTGGTAGTTCATATTTTTGTCTTCTATATATATTCTGGAGTGGAGCATGATGGGAGCATTTCCCAGCATATTGCAGATTAAAAGACAAAAATACTGGTATTAGACGAAGACAAAGTCACGAAGAATCAGGCATCACACAACGGATTTTATTTTTTGTAAAAAAAAAAGAAGCAGAAGAGTTTCCTCCGACCACTCGACAAAACTCGGTTTAAAGGTACCAACACAATCAACAACGACCCACCAGGGCCACCAACTACAGGCCACAAGAAGTTCTCTTTTCAACACCTTTTCTGATTGCTTTTGGCAAGGGCGTGAAATTTTACTGAGGAATGTGGGGCCCAAACCTGCCCTCATATTTGCAGAGGAGGAATCATGCTTTCATTTATAGCATTCGGGTTTTGGACTTTGGATACTTGAATTGGCAGCGACAACTGAGCATAAATGCATAATTGTTATCTAGCTGAAGCTCAAACCAGTTCCCATTTATCGACTGATGGATCTTTAAGAAATACTTTATGGGTATGAAAATAAATATATAAAAAATTTAAAAATAAAAAATATATTAAAATTAAAAAAAGTTTATTTTTATTTAGCTCTCCCAGTACACTTATTCAATAACAAAAGATAATACATTGGGCATGGAATGAAGTTCCAAAAAATGGATGGTTATCTGGAAACCGCAGTTACCAATTATAGGATGATCACCCGCTGCATTCAAAACTCGTGAAAATCATCCATCTGGTATATAAATTAAAATTGCACTAATACGACTTAATGACCTATAAATGTATTGTCCAGATTAAGAAGGAAAGAACATTAAGTTTTAGTATCTCTACATATTGTAAATATTTTATTTTAAATACTATTTAATACATTACATTTCAGGCAATGCGTTGCGACACACAAAACCAGAGTAATAAAACCTTATGTCACATATCATCAAAGGAATTTATTTATAGAATTTAACATCACACACCCACACAAAATATGCATGAATAAATACACCGACAATTAAAAAAAACTCACTTGTATTTGTATTTTCCTAAAATTATTTCTATTACTTTCCAAGTCGAATATTAACGTGAATAAGAAGTTTTAGCAATGTATTTCATAATATTTAATAAACGCTAAAACTAATTTAATTATACTTTGTTATATCAGTGTGTTACAATAAATTTTGTTGTCGGTCATTCTAATGTTTAAAAGAATCAAAATTTCATAAAATCTTTAAAATCCTAACATAACCATTGATTATAACTTTCAAAATAGACTTGTTTGACATAGCTAAATTTAAGGAAAGAGGATAGTGGAAAAGAAATCGAGTTAAAACAAATACATTGTCTACTATTATAGTATTAAGGAAACTAGTGAAGAAAAATTCATCTAACTACCATAAGACACTTTGAGAGTATATACAACCATCAGATACCTTGTGAGAGTATATACATTGTTGGTAAACTCAAATAACTAACTCCTTGGGAATCATAGAAAATAAATTTAAAAATCTATTCTATCATTAAAAAATAGGGGTAAATCTTGCCCAAAACACTCTGTTAACTATCCTGAAGTGAGGATTCCAGATATATACCTAAGAAGCGTATGCAAAAGAGGCGAAAACGACCCTACCAGTGAGGTGTGAGAAATTGACTATCAACCGTAGCAAAAGGCACTCGTTGTCATCATCACTGTCTGGACGATCCAAACAGCGACCAATCATAACCCAACACACACGCTGTCACCACACTCACCGTCCGGTCAATACCCCCCACGGCAACGAAAACAACCACACCATGGGTACTGTCGCCCCTTTCCAAACACAGCACGAGAATCCTAACATAAACATAACGCAGTAGTACGTACCTGAACCGTATGCGTTTGAGATCGTTACCGCCACGTGGTAACGACACGAACGTAATCAAAACGCCAGGCTCCACCTGCGCCACCCACTCCTTCGGCTCGTTCTCTTCCACGAACAGCACCAACGGCTCCGCTCGACGTCCGCTCGCGGAGTTCGGCGTCCCCTCGCCGCTCGATATCCCCTTCAGCCGCGCCTCCATCTCCTTCCCCCACGTCCGAGTCGTCGTCGAGCTCGAACTCCCCGTCCGCCGGTACGACCACCGGAACCGGTCGGAGTCCGCGTCCGACTCTGTGTTGGTCCGCACTCGCCCCTGAGCCGCTGGCCCCGTGCACGGAGCGCAATGCTTGTACGCTCCCGAAGCCTTCAATGCCATATCCCTTATCTAAATTCACAATTAAAAAAATAATCACGAAAATCAGCAATTCTCTATCGTTATCAACTTTCCATTTCGTGGCTACTTCTTGTACAGTACCTGAGAAGTGAGAGATTTGATGGCTTGCGATTTAGCGGTGCTTGTCCCGTTGTTCGGATCCGACTCATCAGGTTTCTTCGGACGAGCTATGCACGTAAGCATTTTGGCTTCGTAGTGATAATAAAATTCAATTAAATTTCTGCATAAAAATTAAAAATAAAGGAAAAAATAGAAAATCAAATTCTACTCCGCTCGCATTGCGGAATCGGATACAAGAAGAGAATACCTGAGTCGTGAGTTGGTGAAGCGAAAGCAAGGGGAGGACTAATAGGACGCGAAAACCGAAGTGGTGGCGCTAATAGAAACCATGCGCAGCAAATTTAATTAATGTGATAATTGAATTCAGCTACGATATCAGAAATTCTGTGGAGAATGAAATTCTGAGAGAGGGAGGGAGTCGGTGGTGAAGTCTCCGGTGGCGGCAGAGTGGGGTGTGCGATTTTATTGGTTTTTTGTTTGCTTGGTTCGGTAGAAGCTATAATGGTGCAAGAGGAGTGCTGTCTGTTATTGTGGATTTCACTTTTTTTGTCTTGTGGGATTACCGGTTACCGGATGTTAACTGCCTCTAAGGTCTCTAGGGTCTCTGCGCTTGCGGTGTTTTCAAGTTTTGTATACTTGTTTGCCCGGTGTTCAAGGGACTCACTCCTCATTTTTTTTGGGTTTGGGCTAGGCCCACAAAGTGCTTGTTTACTGAAGGCCCAATTAAAACAACTGAAATTGTGTGCATGTGTTTTGTTGTACACAGTGATAATAAATTAATGATACAAACTTTTTTTTTTTTTTTTTTATGTGGACCATAGTCAGGATGCATGTAAATTCATTGGCTCTTTTTGAAGGTTTTATGGTGTGGAATGGATTTTCATGAAGAACTCTATCTACTATCTTAATTACGATAGTATGAAAATATTAAATGAAACCATTCTTCATTCAGTGTGTTTTATGGAAATATGACTCTACAAATGAAGTAATGTAGTACATTTATACTTTAATTAATAGTAATAATGGAAAATTATATTAACTTCTATTCATGATAAATGATATTCATATTTCCTTTAATTTTAAAATATACTGTAGTGTCATGATTTAGGCAAGTCCAAAAGCCCAATATTACTTTTTGGGAATATTTCTTTCAGATCTTTCATGTTTTCTTCCTGCCGACCTTACTTTTGAAAATATCAAAAATATCCTTCTAAGATTTTTAATTTTAACATATGAAATCTAAATGCTTTCCAAATTATAAAATTTAAAAAATAAATATTATTTTTATTTTAAATTATATAATTTAAAATGTAAAAATTGTATTATTTTTCAGATTGTATAATATGAAATATATATTTTTATTCTTCACTCGAAATATAAAAAAAATATATTCTACATTATACCATCTAGAGTATAACCATTGTATTGTATTTTGAATTGTATTGTATTTTGAATTACAGAATTCAAGATATAATTTTTGTATTTTTCATTATATAATTTAAAATTCACATTTTTATTTCATGTTATATAATCCACAATTCAACTTTTATGTTTTAAATTTTGAAATACAAAAATTGTATTTTTTATATTTTATATTATGAAATTTTATTTAGATAATATATTGTAAAATACAAATTTAGAATGATGTTTATTTTCAGAAATATGAATGTGTACAAATAAATGATTACTGAATGTAGGTGAAGTTTTGAGTTGTTGTGTGAGTGGTAGCCAATCCAAGAAAGACTCATACATGATAGTTTTTTATCACGATGATTTTTTCAAAAGATATTATCTAACAGTTTGTTCTTTTTTATGTTATTAGAAATTTAGATGACATTTTTTTTCTTGAGAGTTTAAAGAGACACATACGAGATTTAATATTGATGATCAATGAATAAATCATATGAAAAAATTATGATAATTATCTTTAACTGAAAATATTAAGATAATAAATTAAAGCATTAAGACAATAAATTTATAAGTATTATGCTTTACACGTTAATATTATTTTTTATTTTTATTTAACGTGATATTTAGATTTATTTCAATTTTTAATAATATTATTCTCAAATGTTCATTCCACGTTAGGATTCCCCTCCTAATATGACATTTATTTGTGTAGTTTATTTTAATACGATACACTTACCAAAAATATTTTCAATACAATAAATTTATAAATATATGATTATTCACTCAAATTCTAAATTGATTATCAAAACAATCCATCAATTGTTACGTTTATCAAAGTGTGAGTCTAAGTCCCAATGGTAAAAATGAAAAAATTGATAAACATATAAGAGAGATTTATTGGTTGGGTTGTTTATCTTATTGTAAGGTCCAAACCCATTATGTTTTTGTGTATCTGTGACACATGACAGATCCAATATAATGCATCATTATAATTAGAGTAAAAGGCTAACCCTAAGTGTGTGCCACTATGTGTGTACTTGGGTGTGCACATCAATCAATTCAAACAAAACCAATATGCAGTCGAAAACAGAATAATAAATCAACACAAATAATTAACGTGGAAAAATCCTATCAACGGAGATTAAAAATAATCACAAGACAGTAAATACTCCACTAATACCAAAACAAAGGTACAATGAGTCTCACAAAATTAATTACAGTGCATATCAATACAAATCTTACTAATCCTCAAAACGGTCATCAACAATGGCCCAAAAATATCAACAAATTGAAATTAATAAGGAAGAGTTCAAGAATCTCGTCACCAGAAAAATAGACAACGTTCACGAAATTTATGGAAACAAACTACATGAAATTTATGGAAATAAACTACAACTCCGATCTCAAATTTGACCGTCCAAAACAACGAACTTTGAATAAAACTCTATTAAAAGATTCAGAACAATTAGAGAAGATTTCACCATTGGATTTCCGAAACAACCAATACTAATAGTAACAAGAACATTAGACAATAACTCTTCACAAAAATCCTGACACTTCTCAATTCTCGTTCTTGTGAGATCTTTTTAATTTTGTTTCCTCAAATTACCCAACATCAACTCTATTGGAGGTGATGTTATAATTTTTTTTTATTGAAATTTGTTTATAGTTTACTAATGTTAAATCTCTCTAGGATATCTTCTTCAATAAACCTTTTATAATGTTTTTAGATCAAGTCAAGTCAATCTTAATTGAAGATATCATGAAAAAAAAATTATTTCAAAATGTGTTATACCACTCATTATAGTTGTAACATTATTATTATCAATTTAAGAATATAATTATTTTTTCATATGATAATAAAAAATAGTCGATAAAATTAAGAAAAATATAGTAAGAATAAACTAAAAACAAAGTTAAACTTTTTTTTTTTTGTAAATTTTACTTTCAAACGAAAAAGTATTATACGATTGAAGTGGCTAAGGTACGAGCTCAGAGGGTGAAATTATACCAATTTTGAAAAAGGGGAAGGGAATGTTAGGTAGAACGTAGTTTGGTGATAATGATTGTTACCAAATTACCTTACCTTCCCAACTCCTCTGCAGATACTACTATCATGGAGCAGGTCCTCTCCCATGAGGAAAAAACAACAAAACACAACCTTAAATTATCATTTTGGGAAAACCTCATAAAATAATGTAAAGATAATTAAAATTTGCTTATATTTTGTATCATTTTCATATTACAGTTTTGTGATAAAAAATATAAATTGAAAATATATAAGATAGAAAATATCTCCTTTAGAATTTATAAAGTAAAAAAATTAATTTAATTATCAACATATTACTTGTCCATGGATTTCTTCTCATTTGAATACATTTATGTCAAAATACGAATTAAGGAAATAAAAAAAATTCATTTTTATACAAATCAACTGCCAATTTAAACAATATATAATGTAAAATAGTTAAAGTATATTCAACTACATTACAACGGATAAATAATAATAATTCACGGTGTGGGTGGAATTTCTTTTAAGAATAATTATAAAAATAAAAAAATTAATATACATTTAAAAAATATACGGATTCAAAAGGATTCTATTTTAAGGAAAAAAAAAGAAACAAAATATAGTCCACAGTATACTATAAATATTTAGTCGCACATCACTACGACATTTTATTGATTTTTATAATCATTATTTAAAAGTAATATAAACAATAATACTGTATAATTTTAAGCAATAATATGCTAATATATTTCCCGCAGATATTTTTTTTCCCAGACTAAACCTTTTTCCTAAAAAAAGTTAAATAAACCTTCCCTAATATTATTCATTTAACTAGGCTCTTTTCATAGCTTGAGAATTTGGTCTTTCAAGAACTAAATTGTGAATTCTAAACAATACTATTGGATTATTCTATTAGGATGAAAAGATTATGCTGGAAGTTTCCAAAAATCGAATTCTCATAAATTTTCCCTTATGAGATGAGAAACTGTTCCACGTTGAGGATTCAACTTTCAAATACCAAATTTTCAACATAAACAATGAATAATTCAAATTGAAAAATAAAAATGGGAATGAATTTATTTAGGTAAAGTTTTTTTAGAATAAATTTACTCTAAAATAAAATTCTTATTTCTTTTTATTCACTTGAATATCAACACACACGTGTATATATATTTATTTATTAGTTCATTTGTCATTTAATGAATAAATATATATATATTTCTTGGGACCACGAGGAACATATTCTCATCGTATCAAATAGTGATACAGTAATAATAATACTAAATTAAGTATTATCATAATGTATAAAAATACTGAAATAAATAAGATAACAGGAAAAGTCGAAAAACAATTGGTAACAGTTATAGGAAATGTCCAGAAAGCAAGAAAACCTTCCCCGCAAAAGCCAAAGGAACAATCAAACTTTTCAATGCCATGCTTCAATGTGAATAAACATTGTTCTTGTTAATATCAGGTTCAATCGCCACCGTTTATTTGCACGGTCATTCATTCACCGTTGGAGCAGCATCAACACTTTCACATCAGACGCCATTCAGAAACAGCAAAGCTAATACAACTCCTCCAAGTTCACGATCGCGCCACGTGTCCGTATCTTAGAACCTTTGTTCTCACTCTGGACCCAGGAACCGCACACAGCCACAAGACAGCTTAAACAACCACGAGGCGGCACGACGGCAAATCAAATCCTTCCACGGCGCATCGGCGGATTTTTGTCTCCGATCACCGGCGGTTAGGGTTCCGACGAGTATCCCTCACAGAGTTGACAGCTCAAACGTCGCTGCCACAGAATCTGCCAGCTCAGGGCCTCGTGCTTCATTAATGAACAGCTTTCATTTTCACAGCATTTAAAGCTTTTTTTCGCTTTTTTCTTTCGACTCCTTTATACGATGTCGTCTATACGACGGAGAAAGGGCCCTGCGAATCCTGTGCGAAACGAGGAAGAAAAGGAGAAGGAGGAAAAGGTCAAGGCGAAGAGTATCAAAGGCGAAAAGATAAGGAGATGGTCGTGCTTGGATAGTTGTTGTTGGTTCGTTGGAGTGATATGTTCAATTTGGTGGTTCTTACTGTTTCTGTACAATGCAATGCCGGCGTCATTCCCACAGTACGTGGCGGAGGCGATTACGGGGCCGTTGCCGGATCCTCCCGGTGTGAAACTGAGGAAGGAGGGGTTGACGTTGAAGCACCCGGTGGTTTTCGTGCCGGGGATTGTCACCGGCGGGTTGGAACTCTGGGAGGGTCGTCAGTGTGCGGATGGTTTGTTCAGGAAGAGGTTGTGGGGTGGCACGTTTGGTGAATTGTATAAAAGGTACCTTTTGTTTTTCTTTTTCTGGTATATTGGGATTTGAATGTGTTTGAGTGACGTGTTGTGTCAATTATTTATATACAATTGGAAAAGCTGCTTGAAAATGTTGTATTACTTGATTGGGAAGTAAGCAAGTGGCGTTTTAGAGCAGTGGATAAATTTGCGTTTGGTGAACGAGTTCAGTTGGAGTGCCATGTTTCTTGATACTGGATCCTGGAAACTGCCAATTTGCCGATGCTTTTTTTTTTTATGGTGATATTTTTTTTACTCAGAAATATGTAGTCAAATAATAGGCAATATTCTCTCGGAAGCACCTTTTCTTGTATTCTTCTGTCAAAGTTTACTGATTTTTATTAAGATAGGAAATTGATGGGCGTAAATAGTAGCATTACAATATGCAGTAACCTATGGGTTTCTATTCTGTAGTTTTCCTTTATATATTTTGTCGTAACATGTGAATCATTTGGTAGAGAGAATGGCTTTGCTGCTGTCCTTTGTATCATTGATTATAATGCAGAATTCTTACGCACACAAGTTCATTTTGGATCCGAAGTGGTGAACCCTTTTAACTGGCACTTATTGAATTCCGGTTGTTTGGCAGAGTTTGGGGAGTTTGATTCAAATGTTTAATGATTATAGCCCTTCCCATATTTGTCTTGCTATGCATTTATCTTTCTTTTTTTTTATTGGAAAGTGTATTTATTTCAAGTCCTTGTTCTATGGATGTTTACAGATTCAATAGAATTTATCTGTAATGGTATATGATTTTTATTCTGCAGACCGTTATGCTGGGTTGAACACATGTCACTAGATAATGAAACAGGACTAGACCGTGCAGGCATTAGAGTTAGGCCAGTGTCTGGACTTGTAGCAGCTGATTATTTTGCACCTGGTTATTTTGTTTGGGCTGTTCTAATTGCTAATTTAGCTCGCATTGGGTATGAGGAGAAAAACATGTATATGGCTGCTTATGATTGGAGAATCTCATTTCAGAATACAGAGGTAGTCCTCTGTTACTTACAAAGAATCATGATTCTCTGCCAGCCTTTATCGTTCGTTTTAATTATGGTTAACCCTCAGGTGAACTTTCTTTTTTTCCTGCTTCATTTGACCAGGTCAGGGATCGATCTTTGAGCAGGATAAAAAGTAATATAGAACTCATGGTGGCTACGAATGGTGGTGAGAAGGTGGTTGTTATTCCACATTCAATGGGTGTTTTGTACTTTTTGCATTTTATGAAATGGGTTGAGGCACCAGCACCAATGGGTGGAGGGGGTGGGTCAGATTGGTGTGCCAAACATATTAAAGCAGTGATGAACATCGGGGGACCTTTTCTTGGTGTTCCAAAATCTGTTGCGGGACTTTTCTCTATAGAAGCCAGGGATATTGCTGTTGCCAGGTCCCTATTTTACCACTACTTTTCTCTCTGTAGTTTTGAAACCCAAAGTTTCTATGTCTCTTAACAAATAGGTTTTGGATTGTGTTTAACAAATATGTAGAATATATATCGTAGAAAGTGATTGTGTAATTTCCGTTCCTTTTGAATGAATAATAACTTACTATTTGACTGCTGTATTTCTGCTGTTACCCCTTGAAAGCTCAAGTTTTAATCAATATTTTTAAATAAGTCAAACATCTGTGAATTTTGTGCAAACTTCTTTTCTCCTCCAAAAGCTAGTTTTTAAAGCTATTAAGCTGTTTCTAAGATTTCCAAAATCGTGTTTCTTTGAGATATATAGGGATTTTCTCAAGCTTTGTTTGGGACAAAATTTCTATAATTTCAATTGATGATATTGTTATGTAATGAATCGTGTTAGATGTGAAACATACATAATATGATAATGTGTATATAATATATATATGAAGTCCTTATTCATAAATCGTTAAACCTTGTACAGGGCTTTCGCACCAGGCTTTTTGGATAAGGATGTTTTTGGTCTTCAAACTTTACAACATCTAATGCGGATGACTCGAACATGGGATTCAACCATGTCAATGATACCCAAAGGTGGGGATACTATATGGGGTAGCCTTGATTGGTCACCTGATGTTTCCTATAACTGCAGTGCGAAGAAACGCAAGAACAACGATACTGACAGTGCCTTTCAAAATGACAAAGAGAGTCTTGGGTTTATGAAAAATATAAATTATGGAAGACTCATATCGTTTGGGAAAGATATAGCCGAGTTACACTCCTCCAAGCTTGAGAGGTTGGATTTTAGGGTAATGTTCCCAGTATATATTGAGTGTTTTGTTTATAATCTCTGTCCTTCTTTTTATGTTATTTATAGGATTACAGTCAATCTTCCTAGGTAGATATACCTGATTTTGTCCTTTTGAATATGATAAAACACTTGGATACTTGGGGAACCCAGCTTAAAATCTAGTTGTTAAAAGAGGAGAATCAAGTACTTAATACTCCACTGAGCATCCCAGGCCTGTCAATGTAGGACTTAGGTACATCACAATACCCAAATTTCTATCGTTACATTGCTTTTGAGAGTTAACATCTTAATTGCTTACACTCTTAGGCCACTTTACTTCACTCAAATTCCTTGTTGGTTAGAATCCTCAACTAGTCAAGATTCCTCTGTAGGTAGTCATTTTTTAGTCGGACAACCAAAATATGATATCAATTGATAAACCTCCAAACACTTGGGAACTCATTCTTAAAAGCAAGCTGTTAAAGGGGGAGACCCATACATTTGAATACTCTATCGAGTATCCCATACTACTAAATAACAGAATATCAAGAATTCAGATATTTTACTTAAGTCAGTTATAACAGCTGAGTTTCCAGTTTGTATATGAATATTCATGGTTATATAATGTTCTTTCATTTATCAATTCCATTTCATTTGCCCTCAAGTTGAAGTGAAAATTGCTCCTTTATCAACTGCATTTACAGATGGAAGTTCCTCTTCATCTGTCTCCCAAATCCCAACATTCTCCAACTGTGGATACTTCTTAACCGTGTGCAGTTAGCTTCAATTGTTTTTCTGAATGACATTGTTGAGTTTCAAGTATTACTTGTTGCAATTGACAGGGTGCTCTCAAGGGTAGGAATCTTGCAAACACATCTAACTGTGATGTGTGGACAGAGTACCATGATATGGGTGTTGAAGGAATCAAAGCTGTTACAGATTACAAAGCTTACACAGCAGATTCAGTTTTGGATCTGCTTCATTTTGTCGCCCCCAAGATGATGAAGCGTGGAGATGCTCATTTTTCTTATGGGATTGCTGATGATTTGGATGATGAAAAATACAAACATTACAAATATTGGTCTAACCCCTTGGAAACAACGTGAGGTTCTTTACTTTGATTCTGTTTTTGTGGTTCAATGCTTATGAAATGTGAAGTTCAACGGAGTGCTATTTATTTTTCCTTCATACAAAGCCTTTCTGATTTAATTTTATTCAAAACAAACACAGCATTCTAATTCAATTGGGTTCCTGGGGCTTGGGGGTTAAAGAGTTCTGCTATTTCGTAGCGCTTCACTAATGTGTAATTATTTTGTTACCTGGATTAGTGGAACTATTGGATTGTTGCTTTAATAACTATTACCAATAATTTCATATCATACTATATATGAAATATAATGTTTCTATTACTCCTGCCTGTGTTTTGTGTTACTTTTAATATTCTTTCCTGCTGCTACAGATTACCAAATGCTCCAGATATGGAGATTTACTCTATGTATGGAGTTGGAATACCTACAGAAAGAGCATATGTCTACAAGTTAACTCCTCAATCTGAATGCCACATTCCATTTCAGATTGACACCTCAGCAAATGGTGGAAATGAGTGCCCATGTCTGAGGGATGGAGTTTACAGTTCTGATGGTGATGAAACTGTTCCTGTTTTAAGTGCTGGTTTCATGTGTGCAAAAGGTTGGCGGGGAAGAACCCGCTTTAATCCTTCAGGAATCCGTACATTCATAAGGGAGTATGACCATGCCCCACCAGCTAATCTTCTAGAAGGTAGGGGAACCCAGAGTGGCGCTCATGTTGATATATTGGGTAACTTTGCATTGCTTGAAGATATTATACGAGTAGCAGCTGGAGCCTCCGGGGAGGACTTAGGTGGGGATAGAGTGCACTCCGACATTTTCAAATGGTCTGAAAAGATAATGTTGGATCTTTAGATTCACGTGGTAACTGGTAAGTTCACTTCCTGGACTTGGTCTTGGCCCAAGCATAGTGTAACTAGTTCAATTTCCTTGTCGTATTCTTAAGTGAAAGGTTAGATAATGTTAGAATCAGCGTAAATATTTTGATGCTTATGATATTCACTCAGGATGTTTGTATTCCGTCTCATCATTTTTATGTGCTAGATTACTAGTCTAAACTATGCTTTGGATCAATGTTTATAAAATGTACCGCAGATTTACCTGGTTGTGTTGTGGTTCAAATGGTTGAATTTATAGTTGAACCACGATTGAACTGGAAACATACCCAGTTTGACTGATTGGTCAGTAATTTTAAAATATTGCTCAAAACATTTTATATTCTTTAACTTGACCAGTTTATAGATATAAAATCGTGGGCTAAGATTCACATAAAAGTGGAGTCAATATATTAGCTTTAACTACTAAAATGTATCGGTCTAAGGTTCTGTTTGAATAAACCTCTTCATAAACACTTACAGGATAACAAATTAAGAAGGTAAAATTACTCACAAAATGAAGTCTACTTGTGCACACTTTCATAAAAGCTTTCTCTCATTTAACTTTTTCAAAAATTGGTATATTTAACCTGATTTTAGTTAATGGGAGAAGTTCTATATATTCTGTCTTCTTATTTTCTTCTTTTATTAGTACTTCAGCAGAAATTTATCCAAATAGGAAACAGTAAGTACTGGGAGAGCTTTCCCCCCTGAAACAGAACTTGTCTTGATTTGCATTACTTGCGAATCCAATGTGACTTTCTGATGAGTAGAGTCTAAGATCAAGAAAATACTTTAGCTTTAACGTATGGTGTTGGTCAGTTGGCTTGTTCACTTTTTTTCTGTGTTTACAATTATCTAAGAAACTTTTTCTATTGCCATTTTCCTGGCCAGATTCATACTGACATCAATACTTCGGTACTCGATAGAATCCTATCTGCTTCAACTATTACGCTTTAAGACGGGGCTGATGGTATGAGCTCTGGAGTTGATATACCAGTGGCAGTGACAACGGCAGCTTGCTCACTGGGAATTTTTCTATAGAATTTTGTCGGATTGGGAGAGTGTTGAATCTGTTTACAACCCCCATCCCCCCAAAAAAATAGTACCAACCTCTTATTTTAGGCGCATGATTCATGCTTGACGAGAATTTTGTTTATTCCATTCATTGATATTGTCAAGTAATAGTGTTAGTCTGCTCTTTCAATCAACTAATTTTTTCTACCCTGCCGGCTACTTTATCTTGTCGGTAAAAAAATTGAAAAGATTATGAGCCCGAGCCTCGGTGTACGGAATAACAGTGAGGTAATAGTAGTAGCTACGACTGGTTTTAGGAATATTCTTTGTGAGATCGTTGTACCTTTCAATTTCCATTATGATTGTTTTATCAATGCATGGTTTTCATTGGCAACCATAGATTTGTCGTAAATCGGTGTGCTCCGCTGTTGATTACTATTGAAGTTGGTGGCAAGACTTTTCAGACGGAGTCTTTTCTTCATTGTATACTTTTACATTGTTGATAATATATGCTTGATTGCTAGTGTGAAGTTGCCGAGTGATGTGATGCACACACCACAATGAGCTGAAAACAAAAGCAAGGTGCGTTTTACTCCATCATGGTGCAAATAGAGTGTAAATGTTTAAATTCTAACCATTAAATTATTTATTTTTCCATTCAATGTAACAAAAGAAAATTGTAATTTTAAATGCATTTGAGTTTGCAGGTTGGGAATGCTTCCATCTCCATAAAACCGACCATATCTTTTGAGAGGCCAATTAACTTTCTCCTGCATCTTCATGTTTTTATAAATTTCCAAAATATATTTTTTCATTTTATATTACATAATTCCAAATACATTTTTTATATTTTAAATTACATAATTTAGAATATAAAATTTTTTATATTTTGAATTATCGAATATAGATGCGGGATGTGATTGAGAAGAAGTATGCAAAGAATTTTCCCTTTTGAGATCAAGAATGTATATGAGCATTTAGCAGAGTACCGGGATCAAAGAAAGGGTTTCATTTGGGTAAAGGTAAAAGGGATTTAGAATTGTTGCAAAGTCAAGCGTCGAGTCTGATTTAGCTTGTATGTTGCAGCTTAGGAAAAATTATGGTACACTGATATTTATAATATAAAAACAGAAGAATGCAGACGAAAAACATTTTCTGTTATTGATAATATAAAGAATACGAAATATATATCGCTTGATGTAGGCTATCATAAAGCAAAATATAACAGGAAAAAGAAAAGCAAGCTAATAGCCAACAATTGGTTTATTATTCGTTGATAATTGTTATAGATAATTTTAAATCAAATATCAACAGAAGGATAAACTATACCCTTGTGATCTCATAAACCACAAGTCTATCTTTTTACCAATTTTTATTCATGAAGTCATGTCAACCATCATTAAATCGATTCCTTATCTGCATCTTTAATTAAATATTTCATAAAATCTAATTTATAACAAAACTCTATACTCATATTAGCATTTGTTTTCTTACCAAAATAAATATTAGCTTATGCTTATTAACAACTTTAAATTGTGAGGATCATAAAAGTATTGTTCAATCATGCATTTTTTTTTTATTGAATTTATTCATGCGCTTCTTCTTCTTTGGATATTCTTCTATATCAAATGATCATTTTTAGCAAATATTCATCATTTTGGTTTATATTAATCAAATATTGACTATTTTTATAGTATTTTATTGCTCCGTAACAATATTGCCACCCCTAATATATTTTATTTTAGCTTAATTTTAGATAAATAATTGTTAGCCATTAAAACCTCTTCTTCATAAGGGTAAAAAAATGTCCCTTTCTTCGAAGATAAATTAGTGTAATCACACAATTAATTTATAAAACTTTACAACTCATAAATTAAGAAAATATATCATCTCATACTCCACAAAAAAAAAACAATCACAAATTTTCTGAAATCTCTTTCTCCTTTTCCGTTAGCTGGCTTTCCCATCACAACAATGTCAATCTCTGTCTGGTTATGGCTAACCAAGAATCATCTTCCCCTGCCAGATCAAGTAAAAGCATGAATCACTTATCCTACTTTTTTATTACATCACTCTTTCTTTATACATGGGCTTCATATCTTTGGATTCTCTCATATTTATCCTTGTTTTTTTTAAAAAAAAAAGAAAGTTAACTTTACTTTTGCATTAAAAACTTTTTTCTCGTATAAGAAACAAAACAATAACCAAATGATTCGCTACATTGAATAATATTTTGCTCGTAGGTTGTTGTTGGTCTAAATTATCTAATTCCTTTCTACCGACATTTTAGCACTTAGTCTTTTTTGTTTCCAAAGAATAGAGTAACTTTAGTATATATTCTCTTTTAGAGTGTGAAATCTTATCCACAACCAATTCAATTTGATTTATTTAGAAGATAACTCAATGAGAAGTGAAAGCGTGGAAAAGGTCGCATTACCAAACCTTAATCTTTGGTTATTAAAATAATAACTATTGATATAATCCTATGAGGATAGACTTCATCTCCTTAATATAACATTTCTTTGTCCTTTTTAAGATAAGCTTGATCCACCATAGCCATATATTAATAAATTATATTATGTCTTTCAAGTTTCAGCAAAATTAATAATAAATTACCATGTGCCATCCAATAATGATCCCTTTCATCATTAACCAAGAATAAAAAAAATAAAAAACGCCAAAAGTTCTGTTTAGCGGAAATAAAGAATCATGTACAGAAAGGCGGCAAATTAGATTTATGGCCATCATTTGCAATGGTCACATATGAAAAATGTCGGAATATTTTGAATCTAAAATCAATAACTATATCTATCTACAACAATAATATTATTATACATACACAAAATAAAAGAAAATTTATTGCTTAGGTACCTTCTACTTATAATGTATTATGTTAACTATATTTTATAATAAATTTTATGTTAATAACGAAACCATGCATAAACTACATTGTATTTTGGGTGAAGACTGAACATGAATATTGAAAAAAGAAATATAATAGAAAAGTCTGCCATTAAATTCAATAAATGTGATAAATGAATAAAATTGAATGTTTGATATTATTTGGTGCAATGAATTATTGTTAAATAGTGTAGTTAAACAGAATGTTAAAGATTAGTAAGAAACTTGGGATATACTTTTTGGACGGGTCTCTTGGAAGAACGCGCGGAGTAGCGCGTGGAGTTAGTTGTTCGTTGGAGTAGGACACGTGGAGCGCGTGAAGGAGGAGGTGGAACAGGAGCGCGTGAGGGAAGGTGTGAGGAACAGTGAAGGGCGGCTGAGAGGTGAGTGCCGAAGAAGAAGGCCCAAGGCCCAAGGGTTGGGGAAGGGTGTTGGTGGGTCCACTGAGAGAAGGAAACATAAGAGAGTGTGTATTTATGGAGCCTGTGTTCTGCACTCTTCTTCAACAAACAACAAGCCAACAACAAAACCAAGACAGAACAGAGAATTGGATAGAGAAGAGAGAGAGAGAGAGAGAGAGAGAGAGAGGAAGAAGGTCTCAACTGTGGAAGGGTTTCCGGAGAGGAGACATGCCCGATTTCAACCGACAGTTCTATTTCTCTCTGCTTCACCTTACCAGATCCCAAAGGTTCTCTCTCTATAACTGTTTCTTTCTTTCCCTTATTTATTCTGCCTTGTCTTGTCTCCACCAGCCACCTTTTTCATTTCTTGCTTCCTTCTGACCTTCCTGTTATGGAATTTCCTTTTTTTCTTGGTGGGATACTAGTGGCGAGTTTCAAGTTTGCTGCTTTACTTTTGCATGTGGAGTTTGTTCTAAGCTCACTGCTCAGTGCTCACTAGATCTGGGCTACAGTTTATGCTGTTTTTACTTCTTTTTTAGTGTTGTGTTTACTCAAAGAGTCCACTGACTCAAAATAGATGAGCTGTGATGTGGTTTTGTTTTTGTTTTTGGTTTTATTATTGGTCTCTCTGTTGTCTGGATTATAATGTGATCCAGCCATTTTGTTCTGTCCTGTTATGTGTGCCTCTTCCGGTTTGTTTGCCTCGGATTGTTATGTGCTACTGTGACAGCAAAATGCTCTGGTTTTTTATTAATGCATGCGTGATTTAGGTTCTGATGGGGTATTCCATAGTAAAAATGCCCCTTGCCCAGAGTCTATATATATAATTTGCTTCTCTTTTCTGTAGGGTAGGGTGTAAACGGGTCAGGTTGGGTCCAGTTTGGCTAATTTCATTATCCAAACTCATCAAAATACCTGCTTTGGGTCAGTCGGGTTTGTTCATTTTTTTCCTGTCAAACCCCAATGGAATCAACTATGTGGATGTTGGGTTGTGTTGTTGTGTTGTGTTTAATCGGTTTATTATATGTGTGTGTATAATAATAATAATAATATATAATATATAATAATAATTATAATAATAATAATGAAAAATTGGTCATTGGATTGACGGGTTAAAAATAAATCCTCTTACCCGAACAAGAAAGCAAGCCATTGGGTTTGAATGGATCGGGTTTGATTTGATCCTTCAGAACTCTTACACCCGAACCATTTTGTTTGGACCGGGTCGGTTTGGCTGTGCATGTTACCTTGAGCAATCATACTTTTAAGTTTCAGAAGGGTATATTTTGTATAATGTACGTTGTGTGGGAGTAAACCTCTATCTGTTGTATTATGTTTCCTCTTTGTTCAATATCAAGACTAAGATGTGGAGATTGAAAGTTTTGGAAATTGCTTATGCTATTCTACTTAATACTTACATTATCTGGCTCCTTGTATTCTATATGTCTCTGTAAAGAAGAATATTCTTTTAGACTTCTAATTAAGATACTCGTTTTGTAGGATATGATTGAAGGTTTTGAGAGCTAAGGCTGCAATACTGTATACATTCTACTCAAGAAATGGTAAGCTATATTTAATACTAGAACACTTTTTGTTTAGAATTATCCATTTTTTAATTGTCTGATGGACATTGTAAATTACCTACCATAGCTGTAACAGTATTTTTAATAATTTTCTTTTAAGTAAATGCAGGAATAATGTAGTTATGGTAATGGTATAATGTGATAATTTAGTAGGGAGTCGGTCACTGAGCTTAGAGGTGTCTGTAGTGGCAGTGATGGTAAGAAAGTATGGATATAATTGATATTTTGTTAGAGACTTAGGGATTTGTAAAAATTACCTTGAAATGTGAATAATACATAGAGATGGGAATCCCAACTCCCACTTGTCTTGGGAATCAATCAGTCCTTCTGGAAATTATTTTTCAAATACACAAAATGGACCCCTTATATTTATTAACATGATAAGTTCTAGAAAATACTTAGGCAAATAAAAGATCTCCTAAAGTTTTATAATAGTTTGTCTTTCTTTGGTTGAACCAAATGAGCAGAAGTTCTACCTGATAATTGAAAATGGAAACATCAAGTTCTATGGTATGTAATGTAAGGTTCATTTGTACTCTGATAATTGGGATTTATAAATCATAAACATATGGTAAGTTACACTTCTTTTTCTGTTTTTGTTTTCGGGAAACTTGCTGATTTGAGATTAAAATATATTCTTTTCTAATTTGCGACCAAGTGTTGAGTTGTTATCTTGCTTTAGAAGTGTCAATATGTTGTTTCCCATGCTTTTGTTCCTCTAATGTGTATCATGCATTATACTTGCACATTCTTTTATAGAATTTGATAATCCTCGCCTTACCTGTAAACCACTCATACTTGAAATGGTTCTTCTGTCAGGTCAAGTTATGGGAATTTGCCATGTGGAAGGTTAAATGAAGCCGTTCTTTTTGTCGAATCATCCTGATACTATGTACAATTGTACACAAGTTGATTTCAGTCATTCGATGGTATGTGAAACTTAGTGTAGTGTTAATTTTTTTGCTGCTTGAAGTTTCAGTTATTAACTAGCTATGGCTCTCCCATTTCCAGGCCCATACTCCTTATCCTTGTGGTGATCCTTACTTTGCCAGTTCATTAGTTGCTGCTTACGGACCACAGGCTATTGTAAGTTTCTCAAGTACATTTTATAATGCATGATCTTCATTTAGATAGATTTTAGTAAACTTTTGTTTCATAGCATAATAATTTAACATGATGTAATGTAACTGTCTCTTGTATTTATTAGAATCAACCCCAAATGATACCCCAGATGCTGGGATTAGCATCCACCAGAATTGCATTACCAGTTGAGCTTGCAGAAGATGGGCCCATTTATGTCAATGCTAAACAATACCATGGCATACTGAGAAGGCGACAGTCTCGAGCAAAGCTCGAGGCTCAAAACAAACTCATCAAAAGTCGTAAGGTATGCTGCATAAGTACTTCTACCTCTTTTTTTATACATTTTTAAATACATATCAGATATATAGTATCTGAAACATGTCACTACATGCATATAGAAAATGAAAACCTTTGTGATATGGGCTAAAAGAAATGGAGTTACTCCACTGATTTCCCTCCTTTGGCAATTGATTGCAGCCATATCTTCACGAGTCTCGGCACCGTCACGCATTGAATAGGGTTAGGGGGTCTGGTGGACGATTTCTCAGCTCCAAACAGCTGCAAGATTCTAACTCTAAACATGTTAACAATAACCATTCAGGAGCTGGCCCTGTCAAAGTTTATCAGAAGAAAGATGCATCAGAGGTGGAAAGTCATCCCTCAAGGACAGCAGAAAATGCATGTATCACATTTACAGCCATCTCTGGCTTAACAAGCATGTCCAGTAACAGTCTGAATTTCAGACAGCCCGAACACAACTTCTTGGGGAACTCCTCCAACATGGCTGGATCATCACAATGCAGTGGAGGACTCACGTTTGGTGGTGGAACTCGACAATGTGCTTCTGTGGGCCGGTGAGAGGTGGAACTAATAAAACAATCAAGTTCCTGGTCTGGCAAATCATCCTTGGCTTATTATTCACTTTACTTTCCCAATTTCATGTGCTTCTGAAACACACTCTGCATTAGCATTCAGACCTTTCCTAATGCTTTTGCCATGTATTTAAAGTTACTATTGCTTCTGTTTGCTTCTGTTGTTGAACTGGGCCTCAAAGTTTGTGCTTAAAAATATAACTTAATATCTGTCTCCATTTATTCTCCAAAAATATAACTTCTTGGACTCTCCTCCAGCAGCATCCAGAATAATAATAGGTTCAAAATTTGTGCTTAAATTTTTTTATGTTATGTAAAAGAATAAAATACATATTTCACCGGCTCCTATATGCAGTTATTACAAATACAAATTTAATATTTGAAGTTTTAATTATTCTTACTGATTTTTCTTTTGGAATAATATATTAGAGGAATATCTTCAACATCAGTTTAATATATTTAGTTCTGAAGCATGAGTACAAATAAATTTAAGGTATGTTAAAACACCACTATTTTCTTATTTTTAAATAGACAATGTAAAACACATTTAATTTATCAAGGTAATCAATGTAATGTATCAAAACAGTTTATATGCAGAATTCAGGATGTCTACATTTCCTTTTGTGAATCTAATAATATATCAAAGTAACTTTATACATGCCTCTTTGTTTATAATTGTTTCAAGTATAATAATTTTTTAGTATTAAATATGCACTGATAGCTTACGTATTTATTTATTTCTTTATTAGATTAAGAAAATAACTTGAACTAGTGTCCTTTGGAAAAGGGGATCAAATAGGAAAATTGCTAAAGGCTGGAAAAAACACTTTAACACAAGAAAGGGGAAATGTGCTAGGATATACGCATAGGTAGAGTAAGCGAAACTTCTTCCTGCCTTATTTGATTAATTTGGACATTATACAGAGGGTTGTCCAGAGAAAGCTAAAGAAAATAGTGGACAGGAACAAGAAAGATAAGAATATAATCTACAGAAAAATAAACAAATAATATATAGTTAAATAAAAAAAAAAAAACATGTAAAGTATTTTGGCAGCTTAGCATAATCTCAGTATGAAAAAAAAATTGAATTAATTATCAAAATTATTGACCAACAGTAAAAATTTATCTTACCCCTCTGGAGGCACGTAGTAGTATGTGGTAAAAGTAATGTTTGGGTCAAGACAATTGTTTAAGGGTTAATGGTTAAACGAGGTTAAATTAAGATTGAAGTGTTACAGTACAGTCTTATATATATCAACACTCTGTTATATAAAATTATTGTAAATCACACAATTATATTAAAAAGTAAATATAAATATTTAAAAGAAACTAAAAATTATTTAAAAAAAATATTTATATAATTATACTTATATTTCAATTTAATATATAAAGATAGTAAAGGATATACAATTTTTTTTTAATAAAAAGCTAGTAAGGAGCAGTAATTAAAACATTTAAATATTAATAAAAAATGTCATAATATTTATAATTTATTATCATCCTATAACTAATAAAATATGAAGTTCAGTAGTTTTCAATTAGTCCATAATTGAGCCTTAAGTCATTAATGTATATAGAAAAATAAACCTGATAAAATGAATATCCAATTAAGCAAAATCATATTTTTATTATAGAAATATATTACTTTTTCTATTTTTAAATATATTTTAGTATCTTTTAAATTTCATTATTATTTTTGGGTGTTTTCTAAAATTAAATTCACTTTATTTTCTTTTAACGTTTGTAATTGGATGAAATCGGATATTCACATATTGTCATCGTCAAAACTTATTATCATGCTTTATTCATGCATGAATTCAAATTATCTATATTAACGTAAATCACTTCTTTAATCACAAGCAATAAGTAAACACGAGATATTTTTAATTTTTTTTAAAAATTAATATTTAACACATACGAAAATCATGTCATGGTAGCATAAAACATATGCTACCAAGTTATATATATGTTTGATATGAGATTAGATGTAAATATTTTTTAGTTTCTCGTCCTAGATAATAGTGAAGTTATGATACCTTTACTAAATTAGTGTCGTGTTTATCATCACTATTCAAGCTCCTGAAACCATCCCAAGTATCCTTACATCACCCATAACGAGCATGCACCACCCATTCAAGGTCACCCTATACAAAGCCAAACCTTACATCCACACATATATTATTTTATAAGCATGTAGATAAGTGACCATATAAGATTCACTGCCAATGAAACTCACTATAAAAGAACATATATCATGCATCTCATAATTAATTATATATATATATATATATATATATATATATATATATATATATTTTTTAAAATATATATTAAATTTTATTTTTTATTTTTTATATTATATATATAAAATAAAAAATAAAAAAAAAAAAAAATTATATATAATTAAAAAAATATATATATATATATATATATATATATATATATATATATAATTAATTATGAGATGCATGATATATGTTCTTTTATAGTGAGTTTCATTGG
>Ga0099824_1001332_pt1 | contig 34321 bp, 15 predicted proteins | sample SiratrowhiteBW_FD_76837 | JGI IMG/M metagenome (GOLD analysis project Ga0099824, IMG submission 76837) | Root nodule microbial communities of legume samples collected from California, USA - Siratro white BW | ecosystem: Host-associated > Plants > Roots > Nodule | place: USA: California... | reverse complement strand
TGTTTTAATTTAGATATTTTTGTTATTTTCTTATTATTTTCGTTTTTTTATTATTAATTATTTATTTTATTTTATTTTATTTTGTAAAATCACTACCTTTTCTTTTTGAGTCTTTTTTTTTGTAATGGAAAAATTCAAATTTTATTTATTTTTTTATTATTATTATTTCAAGAAAACTTAAATTAATAAATATATATTTTTATATTATTATTCATTTTTTCTTTATTCATTTTTATCATTATACTTTAATTTAAAAGATTACCCGGACAAAATCGAATGTTGACAAATTTTAATTAAGTTCTAAAAACACTCTAATTCAAACATGATCATGCATGGTTTATAAGACATTTGACTATCAATAATAGAACATGCAAAATGTTAGTATTGTGTGAGATAGACGAAAAACTGAAAGTATTTTCCTTCATTTGATAAAACATTTATAAGAACAAAAGAAACATAAATAAAATATCAAACAATATGTACATAAAGAATTACATAATATTCTCTTGGATTTGATAGAACATATATATGATCATATGATATAAACATATAATAACAGATGATACATAAACTAAGCTAACATCGTACTACTCGAATACATACATACATATATATATACATATATATATATATATATATATATATGTGTGTGTGTGTGTGTGTGTTTATTCTATGCTCTAAGAAAATATTTGTTGTCTTTGTTTGACTAAAAAGATCTCTTGTAAGCACAAGATAAAGTCAACATCAAAACATCTCTTAGAGTTTTCGAGCTAAAGTTTTTTTTCACCAACCTCTTAACACAAGAGCTTTTCAACTCTATCTCAAGCGTCTACCTTATACGGTGTGCTATTTTACCATGAACTAGTGCAAAATGGTATGCTACATAGGGAGAAGAACATTGTCAACTAACAAGGACATTGTGTAGAGATAGAGCGCAAATTAGAGTGCATTTAATGCAATGATCATATTCAAGCTCATTCAACATAGAAAAGACACTAAAAAAAACTGAAGTTGCCTATCGAATATAAATGATCTTTCAACGACTATCTTCTTCTCGCACCTATATAAAGTTTGTCATCAAGAAGAAGAAAGACAGAGTAGAAGCTACAATATACCAAAACATCGTTTAGATATAGAGCAATCCTCAAAGCTTCAAAAAAAGTATCTCAAAATTTAGAGAATGAACACTACCAAACTATGTAGATCTAGAAGAATATCTCGAAAAATATTGAAAGTGTTTATCTAGATACCTAAAAAAGTGAACTTATCATTCGTCGAAAGATGTGATCTCTTCCTAAAGAGCAAACACATTATCTAAACTAGAAAATAAAACTCAATAATCCTGAAAGTCAAATGTTACTTAATATCAAATAATATTTGTATTCTTTGTCTTAAAGAGAATTTTGTATTCTTTATCTTAGGTGAGATAAAAGAAAATAACTAAGAATAAATATGCATAAGATAAAAGAGAATAAGTAAGAATAAATATGCATAGAAAAAATGTAAAAGAAAAGATGACAATGAGAATAATCATAGTAAAATCCTTTCGGAATTTTTTAAAGAAGAATTAAGCATAGTGGAGTAAACTAGTATAAGCAAATGTCTTCATTGTACTCTTCATTGCACATTTATATTGTCGTCTTATATATCTTTGCGCTATTTTTGAAAAAAAAAATTATTTGTGAACTAGTAAATGATCTAACTCGGCTATACTCGGATAGGGATTGATAGTTGTTTCAATTATTTAGTTTTTAGTTGTCATCGATGATGGCTTTTATTTCGTAATGTTAAAATTAAACTTTATATCGTATTTAACTTGGTTATAAAATTTTGTTTTATTTGTTATGACTTGTGACATTTTCAAGTTAAATTTAATTTTTAATATTATGAGCTTATGAATATTATGATATTTTTGTTTGATATTCTTATGCTAACTATGAGCTTTAAATTACTGTATTCATCGGTTCAGTGGTCTGATTTTAAAAACGCTATTATTAGTTTAATTAATTAATTAACTAATTTTTTTATTATTTGAAATAATTTTGTGATTATATTTTATTTAAAAATATTTTGCAAAATAATGGTATAAACAATTTTGTTAGCTTTTTATACTTTTATAGTTTTATATTTTATAGATAAAAAATTATAACTTAATAAATAAATTATTGATTAAAGATGAAAAAACTTTACAGAACCCATTATTTAATAATCCAAAGAAAGATTCTTGATTTGAGATATATAGTTTTCATAGAACTACATATATTGGAAAGTGTAAAAGTGAATGATATCTATCATGACGTGACATTCATATAAGTTCTCTATGATGGATGTCCTTAAGACTACTTTCTCTTTGTTTCTAAGCACAATTCTTTTCGTTTCTTGTCTACTTTTTATTCGGGTTCTTTTCGCATCCATAGATGTGTGTATTAAAGTTGTTATACCATGTTTCTTAGCTTTGCATTTATACCTTGGTCACGATAATTACATATAGCATAATTCCCTATCCTTTCAAAGTGAACCCAGGCACCATAAGAAAATTCCAGTTTGTTTGATAGTGCATTAGAAGGTATAACCACATTAGATGTTCTAAAAATTCTGTTGGAAAATCTTATGGATATAAGCGTTTAAGTGGTTTTGATCATAATAAACATTATAAGCTGAAAAATGTTTACTAATCAAGTGCTTTCGCGTGTAGAAACAAGTTACTCTATATTAGATAGTCTATCTGTTTTCAATGTATTAGATGGTCTCCATGCTCAACATATTAGACAGTCAAGCGACAACGTGTTTAACGGTCAAGCTTCGCTCAAGCATTAGATGGTTTAGTACCTGTGAAAGTGTTAAATGATTTAGTACATGCAAAACATTAGATGATCTAATACTGATCAAAGTGTTAGATGGTTAGTACTGATCGAAATGTTAGATGGTCTAGTACTTGTCAAAAAGTTAGACAATCCCTTAGAATGTGCATAACAATGAATGAGTTTTCATGTTTTAGTGTTTCTTATTATTTTGTTTCCATTTATTAAACCTTGTTTAATCTTTAATTAAATACTTTAGAATAAAAATCAAAGTTTGAATACAACGTTTATATTTTACAAAACTGAAATGTTTTCAGACTGGTTTATTTTCAAATTTGATCTGAAGTCTATTCTCTTACAAATATTGTATTTAATGTTCATTAAATATCTTTCGAAAATAAAATTGGAAGATTTTCAAAAACAACTTTTTCAAAGTTATCTAATATATACTGGTTTCAAAATACTTGATTATATTAATATGCTTTGATTATAAGATATTACGTTTATCTTTCAAATTGTTTCCTTTAGCAGATTAAACTTTGAAGTGCAGAATTAATTCCTTGATCAAAAGTTTCCTTCTATAATTTCTACGACAAAAGAGATGAAGATTTGTTGAGACATTATTTATGCAACATCAGTTCTTTCTGTTCTAAGCTCTCAAACAATCCTCTTTCATAAAGTTATATTAAGGACACCAAGTCGAAGTTGAAGATACAATAAGACATATCAAGAAGAACATATTATTAGTTATTTACAATGGTGACAAAAAAAGAGTAAAACAAAGTATTTCATATCTACTTCATATAGAGTGTCTAATAGTTGGATATTGTACAAAACACTTTGTAATACTTCAAAATTGTGAAGTGAATCCTTGTGAACTTTAATTGTACTCTTTTAAGAGTTTTTCCTTCATATCTTGAGTAGTCTTAGTCTTAAGGGGAGATTAGAACTAATATAACCTATAGAAATTTCTGTACTCGTGATAACTTAGAGAAGTTTGTGTAATCATTTGTTGATTAGTGGAACCTCTTAAAAATTTTGCTTGAGAGAGAACTGGACGTAGCCCAAGAGTTGAGGTGAACCAGTGAAGAAATCTTGTTGTAATTTGCTAATCTTTTTCGTATTAGACAGTCTGCTTGTCTTTTTCTATAGCAATTTGAGTTCAAACTCCATTCAACTCCCCCTTTTGAAGCTAACTATTCCTACAAGGTTTTCTTTTGTTAGCATTTGCAACTACCTGATCACAATTTTAGGGGTACCAACTTGTGTGTGCTACAAGTTAATTTGGTTCACTCCCAAATCTATGAACTCTTCATGGTGGGTTGGAGCACTAGCCTCTTGCTCAACAATTTTGCACTCTAGTTGTATAATCAAATTGCATAAGTAATATACACAAAAAAGAGAAATTTAGGCATAAATTTTAAAATAAATTCATACTTATAATAAGGTATAATGTCAAAACAAATTGCATTTGTTAATTGTTGGATTGTACTATTGTCCAGAGAAATCATATTTGGAAAGAGAATGAGTTACATTGTTTATATACAAAGACAACTTTCATCATACCCTTTTTTCCTTATAATATATAATTTTGCCATTATTTCTAATGGGTCTTTTGAGGGAATTCACTAGTGACTCTCTTTTGTACCATCATAGATTTGTCTAAATGATCCGCTAAGAAGACTTTTATAGTCACTAAAATGAATCATTGGTGGCTCTGATGCAATTAATGTGTCTTTCAAGAGGGATTCACATGAGAGATTCAATAACAATGACACCTGAGTAAAATCTATATAAGAGATTGACACCACCTCCAACCCAAAACTTCAAGACAACGAGTTTGTGAGTCTTCTTTCTTATATGTTACTCAAATTTTTTAATTTTATACAATGTAAGACTCAAAGTCACACTTAGAACCGAACTACGTTTCAATATAGTATAAATTTAGATATGGTCATACACACAATGGAATGGTACACAAATTATAAGGTAATTCTTATAAAAAAAAAATAATGATTAGGTCTCTCCAAATTATTAGGCATAAGGTTAGAATATGATTTCTCCTTGGTCTTCCAAGTTTCTTCTTCTCCTCAATTTGCTCCTTGGGGTCTTAGAGGTAGATGGAGGAAGTGCATTAAATGTTGCAATGATATAGAGTTTAAGATATCTCAAAATTATGGTGAAGGTAATTACCATACTGGCTAGCTAACTGGATTTTAAGTAGTTTAATGTTCTACCACCGTCATTAATTTAGAGTTTTTTTTAATAGATATCAACTCCCCAATTACCATTTTGTTTACTTCTTTTTGAAGGAGTTTGTTTTGTATGTTTCTAAGCATGAGTTTGATTTTGTCTTCTCATATTTTTGTTTTTCTTGTTTATATGTAGCTTTTCATGTAATGGCATATAATTGTTCCACATTGAGATGTCAAGCTAAATGTGATATCAAGGTTTATAGTGTACATAGTTTTTTTTTTTAAAATTGGAGCAAACTTTAGCTAATATATCAAGTTTCCCTAAAAAAAATTGTTTTCATTTATGCATAAACTGCTTAAAAAGGAATACATAAGCTAATTTAGCAAATGAAGGAATTTATTTCATATTTCTACTAGTTTTATTCTTCCATGGGTATTTACGAAAAATTATCTTAACAAACTTTGTGTGATTAATTAGCGTTAATTATATTAATTAGCTCATAAAACAAGATGTTTAGTCATAAGAAGTTGTTGTTAGTTTACATCATCATAAACGCAATCTAATTTTAGCAAATATTTTTTCTTAAACTAAATTTTATGATTATTTATACCATTTTCACTTAATTTAAGCAAATATTTTTTCTTAAACTAAATTTTATGATTATTTATACCATTTTCACTTAATTTAATGCAATCACAAGAAAAGCTGTTAGCAAACACAAGTTAGGGTGATACATTAATCATCAATTACTGTATCTTTGATCTCACACAAAGGAACCAAAAAAATGCAAAATCAATCAAATATTATATACACTAGAAAATGAACAAATCTACAAAATAAAATGTATCTTTTCTAATAGTGTCTCCTGAATAAGGCAAAAGGTATAAATGAAAGAGCACTGAAGTTTGTTCGTGAGAGCCAGAAACACTACTATGGACAGATGAATATCTCCTTCCAAATGATCATCACTTTGGTAAACACTCAACTGCAAAGTTGAGTACATAGTTGCTGGATCTGGGAACTGGTTGGATCTTGCATGAAGTATGTACTGGATTTACCATTGCTTGAACATGTTACATTCAGCTGGTTACCAAGCTGATTTGACTGCATTAGAGGTATTTCAACAACATTAGTATCAGGCATTAAGAACAAAAAATGACATTTTTAAACGGTTAACATTGAGTAAATGGCTTCTTTGGACATTGATAATAAAAAGGTAGCATGTAATGAAAACATTGAAGTAAATATGTTTTTAATTCCTACAAATAGGTACTTTCACTTTTAATTCCCAAAAAATAAATCATCTATCTTTGGTTCAGTTTATAGAAAAGTGTCAAATGTGGTCTCTATTTCCATGAACAAACAAGGGACCAAAAGGAAACAACTTTCTCTGAAGATCAAGGACCACATCTAACACATTGTTATAAATGAGAGACTAAAAGTATACAATTTTTGTATAACAAACATCTGCCCTGTTCGTAAGAACTACAAACATTTTTAATCTTAGAACATGTGTTCACTTGATGGTAACACCAATATGAATTTTTCTTTGCAGATCGCTAAATAGTTTAGAGATTTTGTACAAGAATAGTCCAATAATACATGAAAAAGGTGTTAGAGATAAACAACCGTATCATAAAATTGTCGGTGAAAAATATGTAATTTCACAGGATCTGATATTATTTAAGAGAACAGGCTTTCAGGGAAAAATGCTTACCTCACAATATGATGGTTCTGTATGGCAGCTCCATCTTGATGTTGGAACACAAGACAGATAATGACACCAGGAGCAGTGATCATTTGCATCAACACCACGGAGAAGTGCGACAAGCCCAACAGAAAGCCTGTCACATACGAAAAGTTAACATGGACAGAACAAGTGGTCTATATGAAATATGAATAAAAGGAAAAACACAAGCATACAAATGACTGTTTGGTTCAGTAAAAGCCTATGTTCAAAAGTTCCTAAACCGTCTAGGGGTTAGAGCGTTTGCTGGTATAAGATCATCTGTTTTGACCAAAGCTTCTGGCCAAACCATCTGCAGTTTGACTCCCAGCGTCAGTTGGCATTTCCACCTCTTAATTGAATCACTATACACGTGACTTTGCAACTATTTGGCATGTCTTTTTTTGGAAGTTAGTTAGACAATTTTAACTGTATAAATAGGATCTTATAATGAACAGTTATCTTTAACTTAAAGTTGAGAGTTCACTAGTAAGATAGAATTCGTGTTGTAATTTCAGATTCCTAGTGGATTTTCTGTATGTGGAAGTAGACTGGATTTCAGTCAAATCACGTAAATTTTTCTGTGGGATTCTTCATTTACTTTTCATGTTTACCTTTTGTCTGTTCTTGCAGTTTCTTTCATAATTGTCTAACATTTGTGACTGCTACAGTCCAGTGAATCTGTCTATTTTACAATGACAAAGCAGTCAGAAGTGGCATTGCAATCACTCACAAAAGTGAATCTCATATTTACGATGATGAAGGATTGATCCATTTCTACTTCCCAACATGAACTAGCTTTTTAGATCCTGTAAGTAGTGATGAAGACGCAGTAGCTAGACTTGCTGTGGCGTGATTGTCAGAAGCACCAAATCAAAAGCGTGCATATTGAGATAACTACAAGACATGGGCATTTTTTTTCCTGGTCTACTTACTATGGTACTCAGAACTGACACTATTTCTACTTAAGCTCAGAAAAGAGAATTCCTACCATATTTAAAATTACTTGAGTTTCAAAGCAATCAAGTTTCAATAGCAATTAACAACTAAAAAACAATGCATCCACTCTAGTGTGTAGAGTTCCACCGTCGACACATCTTGTGTACATGGTATAATCTGCTGTAACTTTAAGAGCAAGGTCAAATCTTCTTTTCAATCTTTATTGTTTAAGACATATCTCTAATTATATTTGGTCACGTTTATCTTCTATGTCACCTCTAGTTCTGTAAGCAGTAGAATTTGAGATTCCTACCTAGTACACTCCTGAAAAGCTCGTTAGGGGAATTATGATGTCAAGCAAGCCAGTAAAACATTAGGATAATTTTTTCAAGTAGCATTAACTTGTAACATTATTTTCATGGGTTGACCTTAAGGGACCTTCTCAAATTTATATATATTTATTCATGGGCAAAATTAGCATATCATATTATGCTATTTTCAATAGGATCCAAACTTTCCATTGATTCACTTAAACTACTCTTGTACTTATACTCCCTATTGAACAACAGAGAATTAAACCACCATTTTCCAGAGTTTACTCCACAATTTACATGAAAATACAATAGATGAAAAGTCATTGATAAAAAAAACCATAAATATGATATTTTATTGCTATCTAGCATTTTTTCACTATTAAAAAAAAATATAAGTATATAATTCCAATCAACAATAGCAATAGAGTGAGTATTAAATAGACCATCTTTGCACGACATATAAAAAGAACCATCTATCAATGTATGCTTCCTGTTAGGATCTTTTCTGCAGAACTTTAACATTAGTTTTGTTACCAAAAACCTATGATCTAGTGTCTGTTTCTATACTATGAGCCTTAATTTCAGATTATTCATTCATTAGTGCCACTTGGAATCACATCTTTTAGTTCTCTCTAGCCATAAGAGATTCAAGCAGAAATTGCAGACAGTCTTTCTAAAATTGCACATAACTACTATCATTTTTTTAAAGAATCTTCCTTTTCAAACCAGCAATTTTTCTTTGTTTTTGCTATGAACTATGAATATACGAACATTTATCTAATTAATATTCTCAAGAACAATTATTTTAAAACTAATTGTCAAATTAATTAGAATCATGAAACTGAGTTTTAATATACAGTAAATGTAAGAGCAGATTCTGATGGGTTTGATACGTTTTTAGCTTCTGCCTAAAGCATACAACTTGGTTTCTCATGGTACATGTATTTTTCTTTTAGCATACTAGAAACTGAATCCAAACCTGTTACTACCTGCGGTAAACCTAGACTACTTGAGGAAAGTCCAAGTTTCATGTTATATGTAGGGATAATTATGTTAGAGTCTCTCCTTGCATCATACATTACAAAGAGCGACATGATCTCAAAAAAAGTGAGACTTTAAAAAATGCTTACCCAACAACAAGAATGACGAGAGACAGGACCCATAAGATGCACTGATATTTTTTGAATTTAGGCTTAGCTCGTCCGGGAGAATAATTTAGGGGAGCATATCGTTGGTTAACCCATCCAAACTGGGGACGTATCAAAAACACAAATCCAAGAAGAAATCCTGTAAGAAAGCCTCCAATATGAGCAAAATTGTCCACATGTGGGAGAATTCCCACTGCTAGATTGATAACAATGATGATCACAAGGGTGAGGAGTGCTGCTAGCTTCACATGAAAACAAAATCATGATTGTCAGTAGGTTGCTTTTAAGATGCTCTTTCCTTTTGAAACACTTACAGTTCCAAATGAGAGATTTAATAAGCACCTTGTTCTCATATATAGTCCAGTTAGTAATGAGTTCTGAAAGCATGCCTCCCAGCAAGCCGAAAAGTGCACCAGAAGCACCCACAGAAATGTTTGACTGGATGAAAAGAGCAGAAAGCAAACTGCCCCCAAATCCAGATATCACAAATAGCAGTCCAATAAGCACTGTTGTACAAGTATGGAAGAATCAGTCATGTCATGAATTTAGAGCTAAACCAGGCAAACAGTAACATGACACAAGAAAATCATACATCTTAGTTGAGCAACTAAAGTCTAAAAGGGAAATTTTAGAGAAATCAAGGCTAAAACAAAAATCTGGGATATTTGCAGGACCAAAAACATATGTGATCCTAAGACAGACTAAATCCTCTAGAAGGTGACAATCACAAGCCACAGAAACAAGCCTTAATCTTGAATATGTCACATCATCAAAAATACGTACCAAACCCAAATTCTTGCTCTAGCCGAATTCCAATTACTAGAATACCCAACATATTTGCCAACAGATGGAAAACCCCACCATGCAGCCACATACAAGTGATAAGGCGCCACCCCTGGTGTCTATGAACCACTCTGCTCACATCAAGAGCCCCCATCTTCTGTAACCTGAACAATAATCAAATCCCGTATCTTCAATGCCAGTAACAGTAAAAGTCATAATCCAAATTTCTCATCCGTTAATTAAAACCACTCATAAATAAATCCCAGTACTATTTCTACAACATCATCATCACCACCACCATGTTACTTAACATATTACTTAAAGTATCTAAGTCATCCAACAACATGCATCATCCACAATTTACAATCTGTGATCTATAACAATTACAATGTGATATTCTAGTTCAGTTTCCGTTTTTTATTGGACACTTTTATTCTTGATTTTTATTAAGTGATTTGTTTATCTCCATTTCATTTTCTTTTCAACTTCCTCACTCTCTTTTCCTATTTTTCCTTTGCTTGGACACTTTTTTTTTCTGTTATTTTAAAAAGAGGAATCTTAGGAACATTTTTTCTAACATTATCTTTCAGGGACTTTGCTCTTATCATGAAAAATTATTCAAAACAAAAGAGAGTATTAGAGAGAGTAACATTTCTCCATTTCTTAGTCTTAATAATCACGGTGAAACTTCAGCAATAACGTAAATTAAAATTTTAAAACTATAACTGTATTGAACACCTAATCTCAAAATAAACTAAAAGAAAAAAAAAAACCACTGAAATATTCAAATACAATAATAACAGTAACAACTGTACAATTAAATGTCTTAAAGGAAAGTCCCCACTTCCCCAACAGTTGCAACCACAACATCAAGGTTTCCATTGAACCGCAATCGCAGCCAGATTTGTCCACAACTTTTCCTAATATCAAGGACCATAACAATTCCGGTCCCTTCTCATCGAAAACTTTTTGCAATGTCAAAGATCACTATTTAAAACGTTGGTACAATTACCCAAAACTAAATAACACTTCAAAAACAATTACTTAGTTTTAAAAACCCATTTTAGGAAAAAAAAAAACAATTATTTACCTAAAATATGCCCACCAAAACTCGTATCACCAACGCAAAATAGTCTCATAGCACGACCAATAAACCAAGCTCGTGTCAACAATAACATACAAGGTAATAGTTGAGTAGATTGAACCGTGTGTGAATTGTAGCAAAAAAATTTAGCTTTGTTCAATTCCTATGAATCAAAAGAAAGATACAAAAACTGACTCACGTCAATGAAGAAGGGCCCAAGAGGGGGTTTTCTTTGAAGGGCTGGAAGGAGAAGCGACCCAAGAAGGTGGCAATGCAGGAGACAGAGTTATGGGGGCAGTTGTTGACATACATAGTGATCACAAACATGACTATGTTAGCAACAACAAAGAGAGGTATCAGCCAAGGGAACCACTTGCGGTAATGCTTCACTTCTTCTCTCTGGTACTGAACCGGGGACCCAGCTTCCACGGCCACTGGGTGCACCATGTTGGTGTTGGTTCTCTTGGGGTTGACCCTGAGGTGGATCTCCAAGGGGGGTGGCTCTGCGGGCATGAATGTGGATTGATTTGGTAAGAGCTTGGGAGTGGAATGGATCGAGTCAGAGGAGGGTGATGTAAGGATTTGAAGAAGGGATAATGAAGGTTTAGCTCAACCACTTCGGGTGGACTTTTGGAACATTATGTGTATTTGTTTATCTAACCTTGTGTTTTTCGTTGAACATGGAATCTGGTTTTATATTCTGTGAACGAATTTTGGGAAACGGGGATAACCTGCTACAGAAAGTTCGGAATTTTTTTCAGCAAAGAAAAAAAGAAAAACAAAAAGAGCATTGATTTCAGACAGGTGTTGTGCCTTTTGAGTTTTTACTCTTGTTTTCAAGCTGAGGAAAATGACTTGAAGGGTGAATGGTTAATAAATGACTTTGTTTTTCAAGAGTGTAATGTACTTTTGGTTAAATCTTTCATGTTTTATATTTTTTCAAAATCTAAAAATGTAAATTGTTTGTCATTTGAATGTAAGTTAATGAACATTTTTAAATTTCCAAAATTACTCCGATCTCCTAAAAATAATATAAATAGATGACAAATTCAAATGGTAAATAATGTATTTATAAGTATTTATTATCTCATTTATTTTCTAATTAACTTGAGTATTAAAGAGTTTTTATAGACATATCTTCTATCACTTAAGACAACTTAAAGTAGATTATTATTCCGCCATCAAAAAAGTAGGGAAATCATGAATATTTTGTCCCTAATCTCCTATGAATATTTTGTCAATAACTTTATCTAAACATTTTATCATTTGGTCAAGTAGTATGTTTTAATACCACATAATATTAACAAAAAACATGACAAATAACGAATGTCAACGGCCCAAAAAAATATAAAATAATAATGTCTTTGATATAATATTATTGCTCAAACTTAAAAAAAAAAGTCTAAAAATACTAATGTCAAAGAAATTAAAACCCTAAAATTCAAGAATGCTAAGATATATAAGAAAATTAAAAATTGATTAAAAAGATTAGACAAAGACCATGACAATCTTATGTGACTCATAGTCAACCTCCACTTACACTTATTTTGAAAAGACAAGAAGTGGATAATAGCCACAAATAGAAACTTAGTATGGTGCTTCAGTCCACATCTCTTTGAGCATGGAGGCTCTTATCGACACCCCTTCATTGGCAGGATAATGAAAGCATCTCTGCCACCTAGTTGTAAGAGCCTTAGTTTGGATTGCTATGATGGGACTTCTAATCTGAATGAACATAGGACGCATATGTCACCTAGATAGGTTTGTACACGATCGAAGATAGTATCCTTTGAAAACATTCCCTACATCACTTGAGGGCACGACCCTTAGTTGGTTCACAAGACTTTTACAGTACCCTATTGACAATTTCGATAATTTGGTAATTAAGTTTGGTATCCAATTTTCCATGAGTCAACTAAATCACCTTACCTCTATTGTCATAGATGAGGTATGATAAAAGAATGGAGATTCATTACGAACATTCATATAAAGATTGGTATGAAAAAAGAATGGAGATTCATTACGAGCATTCATATAAAGGTTTGGTTTGAGAATATGGCCTTGAACATTTGAAACCTAAATTCAGAAGTGGTGCTTCACCACATGGTAATTGTGTTGAGTTTGGAGTCATTTTTTGATAGCTTGTACAAAAAGCCAGTGATGAAGCTAGACAAACTAAGGCATTGAGTTACAAAGTTCATGCAATTAGAAAAACTAAGGACTCATGTAACCAAATTTGAGTTGAAACAAGCCATGAAAAACACATTTTGAGAAGGATCACAAGAAACTCCACCTTATATAAGATTTTATGAACGAAGAGAGCCAATCATACATTATACCAATAGGGCACGCATTCTTCAACAAACCCTAAGTTCCAAACTCATAACTATTATATGATAGGTCTAAACTCCACCAATGTTCACCATAATAAGCATTGTTCATAGATCATGCAACTAAAGAATGTGACACTAAATGTGAAAAGCAAGAAAAATGCAATAAGGAGGGTTGAATTGCGTTTAAAATTATTTTTGCTATTGATACTCCATATTTAGACGAAAGGTTTAGTATTTGGTCAAATGAACCAAAAAGGTTTTTTTTTTTTTTTTTCAAAAACACCACGATTCAATTGTGACTTGACCCATATGACCTCTGTCACGGGACAATTGATGTCACTTGTAACATTTTCTCCCTTCGTCCTATTGGGAATCAAACTTATGACCTTGGCTCTGATACCAATTATTTAATCAAGCGCTTAACATTAGGCCAAAACCTATAAGTGATAGTCAAGATACAAACACTTTTCACTTAAGAGTGTAGTAGCACAATCATCTCGATTCAATTGTGACTTGACTTACCTAACCCTAACCTCTGTCATGGGACAATTAATGTAACCTATAATTCAAATAACTCAGATATTCATATATATAAAGTAACAAATTTAGTTATAACTTATTGAATGAAAAATACTTAGTAACTAACCATATCTCTTACTTATCTCAATTATCTTTTGAATATTTCAACTTAGCTCCAAAAACTTATAAATAAATATTAATCTCACATTAATACTCATTCATTATTCATTTACTCATATTCTTCAATTTCTTTTAACTCTTACTAAATTGAACATGAATCTTTTATAAATGGATTCCCTGTTGTTTTCATCAACAACACACATGCACTATTAAAAACTAAATTTAATTCTAATAATTTAATTTTAATTTTTTACAATTTAAAATAAAATAAAAAAATCTTAATGATCGACCGATCAACCTACCTTTCTCGACTTTTAGCCTGCAGACTAACAGGTCATTTTAAACGAGTTAGAAAGAGCAACCATCCCACCAATTGTTGGCGTGCAAACATAAGAATCTATCCATGTTTTCATCTATTTGTCACACATAGAATGTAGAAATATAACTTTTACCAATTCATTGAAAGATATAATTTTTAAGTAACTGTTATAATAATTATTTGTGCATACCGTAATAATATTTGATTAAGCTATAATGTAGATAATTACAAGGATTAAAATAAGAAAAAAATTAGGTAGTTATAAAATGAACTTTAGAGTCATTTATTTCCAGTTTATGGTAAAATTATTAATTTTTATAACAATTCTTTACAAGTTATACTAACGAGAATGTTTTATATTAATCATTACTTTCTTAAAACATTTATGTTAGTATTATTCCGAAATTCAACTTTTATTCTTTTTTTTATTTTTTGTATAACCTGACCATATCTAATTCTAGTTTATGGTAAAATTATTAATTTTTATAACAATTCTTTACAAGTTATACTAACGATAATTGTTTTATATTATAATTAAGTAATCATTAGTTTCTTAAAACATTTATGTTAGTATTATTTCGAAATTAAATTTTTATTCTATTTTTATTTTTTATATAACTTGACCATCAATGAATAACCAACTAACAAGGTTGATCGCAAAAGTTTCTTTTGGATCACGTAACATGTTTGGATTTGATTCACTCTTATGACCCTTCAGCTTTGCAGGAATAGGTATAGTTTTGTTATGTATAGTTTACTTTTTAAATTGTATTCATTTGCCATTTACAATCATGTTATCGTAATAAAAAAAATCCACTTTTAATATTTTTGAGTGAAGCTTATGTTTTTAATCATATTTTTAGAGCCACCATCAAGCATCAAACTGAGCAAGATTCAACTCTTTTTATTTTTTATTTTTTATAATGAGTGACATAATAAGGTATATCATTCATTTTTTATTGTTTTGAATAATAATGCCGGTCCCTTTCGTTTTACACGCAGATAAGTTTCTTCTTCCCCGAGTACTCTGTTGCCATATGTAAGCATCCTGTGGTAGAGACTAAAAGAACAAATAAAATAAAAAAGGAAATAAAAATAAAGTTATTCCATCAAAGGGAAATGAATAGAAAAAAATATTGTTTGAATAAAAATAAATAAATAAAATAAAAGTTAATTGTAACAATAGAAAAATTATACTTATATGTTTTTAATGTTATAATAAATGATACTATTGTCTTTTAATTTTAAAATAGATATTTATCTCTATTATGTGAGTGATACTCTCATCCATTATTTTATTTATACTTTTTTTTTAATTTTTATATTAGGTGTTTTATTTTTACATTTTAAAATTTTAATTTTAGTTTTAGTTAAAAAATTTAAAATAAAATAAAATAAGTTTGAGTCTTACTCTATAAACATTTATGAAAAATCTGTTATTATTAAAAGCATAAGGTGATTAATGCTATTTAAAAAAAAAAAAAAAAAAGATATAAATATTAGTTTACTAAAAGTATAAGAGAGATGAATACCTATTTTATTTAGCATAACCTTATAAAAGGTAAATGTGACTTCTATTTTTATTAATTAACAATAAATTTTATTAATTTCTATTATTATTTTTACTAGTATTTTGTTTACTTTTATTATTGTTAAAGTACCTAGACAAATAACATTTATGACAAAACACTAAAGTAAAGAAGAAAGCTCAGGTATTATATTATAATAAATATTTTTGTAATACTTATAAATAAAAGTCATGTTATGCAAATTAATGATAGATAGTTTTTTCCTAGTCTTATTTTGGAGTTTCACATTTGAATGGAGTGTAGAAGAGGTTACTAAAGTTTATGGATGAAGTGATAAACTCATGAAATTAATGAAGTGATCTAGATGGAAAATGAGGTGCAAGAGAGGTGAGATCGACTCTCACAAGGTGCTTAGGCTAATATGAAAAGAGGAGTTAACCTAGAGATAACTACAAGAACAAATGAGGTTGAATTTGGACAACATTTCATGATGAATTTACAAGTGGTTAGCACACTTATTTATAGTATGAGTGGCTAACCTAAAATGGAGTCACATCTGAAAATTATAATTCAAATTCAAAAACCTAGATACAATCTAGCTAACAGAGGAGTGCCAAGTGGCATGTATCTCATGCTCCCTAGCTCATTTAACACATGTTTAATATGTTTTGTGAGCTCCTTCAAACCATGTGCACTGCTCCCTTGGCTAGCCATCATTAACCCTAGACGTCCTAGGGTTTAATTGGGCTTTAAAGAAGTCTATTTGAACCCTAGGTAGACTCTACTTCATTAACTTAACTCTATTCTACCCATAATCCAAATATAAGGCCTAAACCTATTCTACTTGGCCCAAATGCATGGTCGAAAATATTCTAAGCTATTTTAAAATAATTATACAAGTAAAGGACTTCTTTTTTATCATCATTATTCTTAAGAGGGATCTTTTTATAGTTAGATTTGGTCTGACAATCCCAATCTTCTATGTCGTTTTTTATCAAACCTCTGACTTTGTGTCCTCTTTATTTTTTGACTAGGATGGCTGAGGCGTATGCTATCTCTAATGATGTTTGACAATGATTTTGTTAAATATACATATATACATGCCTTCATTAACTTCTATTAACTTCTAAGTGCTTATTTGTAACTAATATTTTTATATACCTTTGACCTTTGTAAAGTTATCTCTTAAAGTAAGGAAAACTTGTATTTTTTTATTCACTTTTCTAAGTGTGAACCTTGTAAACCAACAACTTACAATTTTATAATCTAGAGACTTTGTTTACTTAGTCTGTGTTAGAGAAAAATCCAACAACCCAAATTTTTATTGAGTGATATTAAACAACAAAGCATAAAACATAAAACATAAGACTTTGTTTGTAAGACAAAACTTTTTATTTACAACAAATCATATAAAGATGCAAGTATTTCATCTTAGAGACATTACAACATGTTGAAGTCTCTTTTTCGTCTGATAAGCATTGTTGTGGTTAGATGATACACATATAGTGATGAAATCGTCCACCCATAAAACCATTAACTAAAAGGATAAAAGAAGATGAATCCTCATGTAGGAAGACTCTACACTTGAAGAGTACAATACTAATATTTTATTCTTTCTTCTTAGACTTGTACACATTATGTATGTGTAGTTTCTCTTGTATTCTTTGTAGTATTTTGCAGAGGTATAAGTGGACTACCTTTGGGCCTTGATTAGGGCTAGATAAATCAATCAAAACCTTAGAAAACTTAGTCAAAATCTTGGACAAGGCATGAAGAAGAAGGGAGAGAGAAGCTTGAAGCATAAGGTCCCACATCATGTGGAATAAGCCTTTTCAATGCTAATTTGGCCACTGATTTGGGGTTGCACATACAACCTTGGGACACCATTACCTTGCTTTTAGTTCCACATTCTTTGATTCATGAATTACAAGGGGTTTATGCATCTATAAATACCCTTGTTCCTTGTTCTTAAGGTCATAACATGGGAGTAATCTTCTTTTAGTTCTCACCAAGGAACCTTTCTTGGAAAAGGATAATTTTGAGTTTCTTTTGAAACCGCTAGCTTAGGAATTTTCTTCTGTTTCTTGAAGATGCTTTCATAACAGTCTTAAGCTAACATTTTACTTCAAGAAAGTCTCTTTATGCTTATTTTATGTTGTAGAAAATGTTCAATTCCTTCGTTTCCCAAGATTCATAAAACTATATGTCACATCAGCGATCTCTTGGAAAATAATCTAAAGTTGTTATGCTTTAACAATTCCTTAACTCTTGCTTTGTCAATTCTGGAAAAGACTATTTGATTTGTATGGTTCAATATTTTACACAACTTTGTTAAGTCAATGGACAACATGACATAATCTCCTAGATGACGGTTTTGATGATAACAAGTACTATAGGATATGTAAAAGGACTAATGAAGTAATAAATTGTTAGCATCGAGGCTTGCTAAGTGATTTGATGAAGTCAACATAGATCAAAGCTTGCTAAGTGGATTACTTGAAGATAGCATGGACCTTGATGGGTGTTTTGGTCTAGAAATTAGGTTGGGTGTGTGTGAGTGGGTTTTTGGTTCAAAACCATGAGTTGCATGGCACATCACTCAAAGTAAGCTCTATAACTCATTTTGATTAACAAATAAATAATTTGTTTTTAAAATGTAGTTTAATAGATTTTGAAAAACATATTTTGAGAGTAAATCAGTAAACTGTTTTTTAGAAATCAATTTACTGGTTTTTTTCTGTGTTACAGAAAAATCAATCGATTGAATGTTTAAAAAAATTCGATTTAATTTTTGTCTATTTTAAACAAGTTTGCTTATAAAAGGGTAGCACGTGTTTTCATTTTGTAACTAAGACATTTGATTGATCAATTGTAATTTTCTAAGAGAGAAACATGTGTGCATACTTTGAGATCTTGTTCAATACGATTTACATCAAGAAAAATCTCAAGAACTTTAATCTTGGAGCTTTGCATTGAATGAGTTTCGTGCGTTCTTGGTTCTGCACCAGAGCTAAGTCTTCTACACTGTTTTTCATCTATTTGTAATCTGTTTTATGTAGAAGTATTGTTGGCTGTGTACTACTCTTGATAACTCTTGTATTGCGAGAGGTTTGGTTCCCATATTGCATAGGGTTTGTAATTTGGGTTGTGCAGTAGGGTTATGCACTGTGTTGTAGGCTGTGTGTTGTAGGGTTATAGCTATTGTGGTGTGCAGTAGGCTGTGTGCTGTAGGGTGCAGTGCTGACTTGCTGGGAGCAAGGGTAATTATGTTGTATTGAACTGATCATGGTGATCTTTTTAGTGAAACTCTTTGCTAGTTGGCAAAGGACTTGACGTATCCCTTGAGGAAGGGTGAAACAATATAAATCTAGGTGTTCTTGAACTCTCTTTCTCTCATTTTGAACGTTTTTTCATATTTGTTGTCACTCGTTCAATTAATTATTCATCACGCTCAATTGATTGTTCATTCTGCTAGTGTTATTTTAGTATTCTCTAAAACTGTTTTATATATTTGTATAATTGATTGTATCTGTTCTTGATTCTGATTGAGTGTTTCCAGTTAATTGTACTTGTTGTATAATTGATTATATTTATGAAAACTAGTTTTCTTGAATATTATTAGTTTTGTTTCAATCTATTATATCTGGTTTACTGTGCTGTGTGAATAACTTTCAATTAACTGTTACTTCTGTTAATCTGATTGTTTCTAAGCAGTATTGTATTGTGTTTCTATTCAACTGATTACTTCCACATTTGAATCTGGTGTTTTTGCTAATTGCTGACCTGTGCACTATAATCATTTTATTGATTGTGTTTGTCAGTTAACTGTTTCTGGACTGATCTAGTTTACACTCTGATTTATGCTAATTGCTTCTATGTTTCAGTAAATTGTTCTTTGGTGTTTTTTTTGTTCTGTGTTCTATTTCAGCTGATTGTTATTGATATGGAATTTATTGATTTTTTGTTGTGCACTTCAGAATCACATTTTCTATTGTTTCAATAAAGAACTTTCATTCTATACTAGAAATACTTTCCATTTTTACGAAAAATTTTGAAAGTTCAATTCAACCCCCTCCCTCTTGAACTCGGCCTAAATTTGTTTTCATAAACATGTAGATGATGATAGATGAATTGATCAAACACATGGACTAGACACACGTTTCAAGATGGTTTCGTTGATCAAGCTAAAATAGACTAGACGATGTTTGAACATTAGGAAGTTCTAACTAGAAGAATTGCAAAAGATAACATGTTGGATGAATAATTAAGAGAAAGACTATGGTCTTATAGCACGAGGAAGAATTGATAGACAAACTAATCCAACAAGGAGGAATCAAAAGATCTATTGAGACTGGACGATAGTCTTAATGAACAAACAATTAGACGATATCTTCAATATACCATGGATAGATGATTTAATGATGCAACGATATGACAAACTATTCTACAACACTTGGTCATGCTAAACAAATATGTCAAACAATAGAAACCCAAGAGCATCAAATAATCTAGTCAATCTTTGAAGCAAACGAAACTAGTCTTAAGGATGCATCAGACGAAGTAGTCGACGTCTTCACATAATGGAGTTTCTAAACTTAACATTTACATTTTATTATTGCTCTATTATATGTGTCAAATGATTTTGGACTTTGGTTTGAAAATATTAATTCAAATATATTGAATAAATTTTTATTCTCTAAGCAGAAAATTTCGCGCACATAAACAATGAAATTACATTTTGATATAATTAAATTTTATTCTAGTGTGATTTGCTTCAACATTCAAAATTTAGACCAATGTATAAAGTTTGGAAATTATGTTAATCTTTGAAACAAAAAGTTTATATAATTCAAGAGATTATATCTCATAATTATCTAAGTGGTTATATGTTTGACTCAGGTACATAAATGCCAATTAAAAATTGTCAATCAAGTTCAAATTATTTCCAAAATAGATTGAAGCACTAGAAGACACACAAAATACACTAGAGAAAATAATTTCTATTCAAGCTTCTATAGAGTTGTTGAGATAAAATGAAATGAAAATAAAGAAGAAATGAAGACAAGCTATAATGAGAGAATTGCAAAAAAAAAATTAAGATTGAAAGGATAAAGTGCAAAGAAGGAAAGAATTTGAAGGACTTAATTACATGATAAAGATGCAAGCTTCATAAGTCATCATCCTAAAGACTTATAAAGACCGTTGAAGAAGAAGTAACCCAAGGATCTAGGGAGTTTTACCATTCTAGTCAATATAGGTGCTTTACTTGTGGGAAAGGCTTTTGTTGCAGGTCGCATCAATTGTCTCGTGGCGGAGGCTAGGTGGGCCAAGTCACAATCCAATTGTAGCGCTTGTGCTACTACATTCTTAAGTAGAAAGAGTTGCTTTCAGACTAATGGCTATAACTTTTGGCCTAGTGGTAAGCGCTCGATCCAACAATTGGTATCAGAGCCAAGGTCACGAGTTTGATTCCTAATGGGACAATTGTTCAGAGAGAGATTTTTGCAAGTTGCACAATTGTCCTATGGTGTAGGCTAGGTGGGTCGAGTCACAATCGAGGCCCAGTGGTAAACGCTCGATCCAACAACTTTATTGGATTTCGGGGATAACATCAACTTAATTCCCTTATCTATGATGAAGACAATAGATGACCTGAAGGTTCGACCCAGTAGGATGACATTATAGTTGGTTGATAGATAATAAAGTACCCTCACGGTGTGGTTGAAGATGTCTTGGTCAAGGTGGGAAAATTCATTTTTCCAATGGATTTTGTTGTTATGGATATTAAAGAGGATGTAGAGGTTCCTTTGACACTTGGAACACCTTTCATTAAAATGATCAACGTTATTATTATTGATGTTAATAATGGAAAGCTCAAGGTAAGAGTTCAAGATGAAGAAGTAGATTTTAATGTTTTTGAAGTCATGTAATACTGAAAAGACAAAGATTCTTGCATGAGAATGAATGTCATTGATGAGGTGATTCTTTTTATTAACAAGCAATTGCACATTCTTAGTCCTTTGGAGAGAACACTCATTGATACCACTCAGTCCTGGGATAAAGAAGATGAGAATGAGATTGAGGCATGTTTGAGACATTTAGATTTAGCTAAAGAAGTTTCTACCAATAATGTGAATATGGAGGAGTTGCATGGGAACTTAAATACTGGGGAACCAAGTGGAATTAAATTGCTTCCATCCCACTCGAAGTATGTTTTTCTTGAAAAAAGGTAACCACAAGCTAGTTATTATCAGTATCTCACTAACCAAAGATCCAAATATGAGTAAAGGAAGTTGAACCAAGAGGCTATAGATTGGATTTTATCTAACCTAAAAGGTAATAATCCTTCTTACTACATGCATAAAATCCACATGGAGCAGGACTATAAACCTGTGGCCCAACCTCAGAGATGTCTAAATCTCACTATGAAGATGGTTGTGAAGAAAGAGGTTCGGAAGCTTCTTAAGGCAGAAATGATTTATCCTATTTCAGAGAGTGTCTAGGTCAGTCTTGTGTAAATGGTTCCCAAGAAGGGTGGTATGAATGTCATCCATTCAGAAGAATAAATTGATACCCACAAGAACTATTACTAGATAGAGGATGTGCATTGATTATAGAAAGTTGAATCAAGCCACTGGAAAAGATCATTTTCCATTGTCTTTTATGGATCAAATGCTGGAGAGGTTGGTAGGAAAAGCTTATTATTGTTTTCTAGATGGGTATTCAGGTTACAACTAGAATGTGGTAGATCCAGAAGATCAAGAGAAAACTCCTTTCACTTGTTCCTTTGGAGTTTTTGCCTATAGAAAAATGTCATTTAGGTTGTGTAATTCCCCAACCATCTTCTAACAATGTATGCTTGTTATCTTTACAGACTTAATGGAGAAATGCATTGAAGTATTATTGGATGATTTCTCAATTTTTAGCTCTACCTTCAACTCTTGCTTGGAAAACCTAAAGATCATACTGAAGTGGTGTGTTGAAATCTTGTACTCAATTGGGAGAAATGTCACTTCATGGTGATTGCAGGCATTGTGTTAGGCCATAAGATCTCTTCCAAGGAAATTGAGGTGGATAGAGCTAAAGTGGAGGTCATTGAAAAACTGCCTCCACCAGTAAATGTAAGGGGGATTCAGATTTTTCTAAGACATGTTGGCAACCTACTAAATAAGAACACTCCTTTTAATTTTGATGATAATTATTTATATGCTTTTGAGAATTTGAAAGAAAAACACATTTCTGGGCCTGTGATTTTTGCTCCTTACTGGCAATATAATTTTGAATTAATAAGTGATGCAAGTGACTATGTAGTAGGAATAGGGCAAAGAAAAGAAAGTTTTCCATGTGATACACTATTCGAGTAAAGTCTTGAATGAAACCCAAGCAAATTACACCACCATGAAAAAGGAGTTACTCGTTATAATGTATGCACTAGAGAAATTTAGATCATACTTAATTGGGTCTAAAGTCATTGTTTTTACTGACCATGCTACAATCAAATATTTGTTAATTAAACCAGATTTTAAATTAAGGCTAATGAGATGGAGGTTTGGTACTCCTAGAATCATAATCAGTGATGAAGGTTCTCATTTTGCAATGCTTAGCTCAGTAAAGTTCTAGAACATTATGGTGTTCACCTTAAAGTTGCAACAACCTACCATCCTCAGACTAATGGGCAAGTAGAGGTGTCAAACAGAGAAATCAAGAAAATTTTGGAGAAAGAAATGGCTTCTTCTAAGAAATATTGCGCAATAAAGTTAGATGAGGCCTTATGGACCTACAAGACCGAATACAAGACTCCTAGAACTCTCTCCATACTGATATATTGTAAAGCATGTCACCATCCAATAGAGTTGGAACACAAAGCATTTTGGGCACTGAGGTTGTTAAATTTTGATCCTGAAGCTTTTAGAGAGAAGAGAAAAACACACCTTCTTGAACTATAAGAAATGAAGTTGAAGGTTTATCACTCCTCAAAGAAATACAAGGAACATGTCAAATCCTATCATGATAAGAAAATTGTAAAAGGAGTTTCCAAGCAGGCCAGTATGTGCTTCTTTAGTTCCAGGTTGAAGTTGTTCCCTGGAAAACTTAATTCTAAATTGTCCAATCCATTTGTTGTTAAGGAGATCAAGCCCTATGGAGCAATTGAGATTGAAGATCCCACTTCTAAAAGAAGATGGACAATTAATGAGCAATAGCTAAAATTGTACCTTGGTGGGGATTTTTGCATATTGATCAACAGAGTACAACTCTCAAATCCAAATTGATCTACTACTGTCAGACTTAGGAGATTAAACAAGCACTTCCTGGGAGGCAATCCAAAGTTTTCTACCTTTCATGCTTTTAAATATTTTATTGTTTTTCATTTAGTTGTTAGATTATGTGTTTTCCTATTTGATTTAGTGCTTGCTAGTGTTTGATGTTGGATCCAATGATCATAAATTTATACACCGTCTAGTGATAACTTGGTGGCACCCAGTGCAGTTCCCAATATTGCTCTTGGGAGTTCTGACGCCCAGCGGGACCTTTGTGGCGCCCAACAAAAATCCTACAGTGGCTTTCGAGTGTGGTTGGCGCCTAACGATACATTAGTTTTTATGTATAGAGTTTCAGATGTTTATATGGTGCCTAACAATATAAATGCGATGCTTGACACAAGCGAGCGAAAAAAAACAACAAAATTTTGAGCTAGAACCCCGTTAGTTTTTTAGGTACCCTCGATTAAGGAGTTTGTTAGATATGTTGCTTGGCTCGGGGACAGACCCAATTTGAAGGGGGGTGGGGGGGGAGGGGGTGAGCCCACATATGTGGATGATGATGATACGGATCATATTGAAGAAGAGGTCCGGATTGATTAGATTCTTTTATGTTTATCATCTGCTGGAAATTTTTACAAGATTTTATTTTCTTTTTTGTTTTTTGGATTTCAATTTTTATTTTATTTTAGTTCATGGAATTGTATAACTTGGCTGAGGTGACACATATGATGCATGTGGTTGTATGACTTTAAGTAAGTTCTGCATGTTACTGATGAGAATTTTGTGTGCTACTCTTTATTGATAATTGTACATTGAATGTGTTGTTTTTGTTGAATATAAGTGTGTGGTTGCTCTAGTGTTAGTGTGATTGGAAGTGCATTCATTATTTTATCATTGATTAATGATCGTGGCATATTTGTGACAACTTTTGGAGAACTAATACTTTAACTAAGTGAGATCTTGTGCTTCTGAGTTAAATTCAGTGAGTACTACCACTTTTGAATTATAATTGATTTTGCTCTAGTTTCAATGCTAATAAATCATCTTCATGTTTACAAACTATCAAGATCATTTTTGTTTTAATTTTATTATTGTTTTAACCAAATATCTAACCTTTTTCTAGAATAAAACTCTTGTGAAACCCTTTTTGAGCCTTAAAAAAATTTTCTTCCTCATCCTTAAACGCTTGAGCCTCGTTGAAAATAACTTACCACATTGCTTTGAGTAGAGAGAGCAAAAAAGTGTAGTTTAAGTTTGGGGGAAGTACTTAAAAGTAGTATAGAGGGGGTATAAAGAACAATTCAGAAAAGGTTGTGGGTCAAGTTGTTCCTTTAAAAAAATGTTGTTTTCAAAAAAAATAAAATAGTGTCAGGGATAAGGTGATATTGGTTCAAGTATAGATTTCAAATAAAAGAAGGTAGAGTGTGCGAAAATCATGTAATTGATATTGGTTTTCATATAAATGTTTTTCCTTAAAATGTTAGTGGTTGATTTTATGCTTAATGTTTATTATGGGTTGATTATCCATGGCTCGATGTTTGATTCTTAAGGTATTGAGAAATATCATTTGTAATTTGGAACTGGATCAAAATACCTAATAAAAGTTTGTCTATAGGAATAAAATATGATTCATTTGTTGTTTTAAAACCCTCTTGGGGAAAACAAGTTTTATTTATTGATTGCTCAAGGAATTGCTTTTAATAGGTAAACTTAGGCTCATTCACTTAAGGGATTAGGGTTTGAGTATTCTATTGAATTGGCATTGACATTAGTTTTGAAAGAAGATAAATGATTTTATGCATGAGAGTGAGGTTCGGTGAAGTTTAACCCTAGTAATTGCATTTTATAATCTTTTAAGCATTCCAAGTGTTCGACAAAAATACCAAAAGTAATTTAATTGCTTTTGTACAATTTTATTTTCTCGTTCATCAAAACAAATATTGGAATTATTCTTTTTCTAATTTAGTTGTAGATTGTGTTTATTGTCATGTGAGAGAACAATATATTTATCACTTACTACATGTGCAACTAATGCATTTGCCATTTAACTCCATATGTTAACAACAATCAAGTTTGCACTTTCACCATCAGTCACGGTTTGGAACAATTTGTGTATATTGTAGCTCCGACTACAAAGATCTTATTAGAGTATTTTATTCAAACCTAAAAGTCATAAAAGTTGGTTACCTATAGTGAGGTTAACGATTTAAAAATTAAAATGAAAATGACAAATTGGTTAGTTATAGCTAATACGAAGTATAAAAACTATCATTTTCAAACATCATTGAGGAGTTACAGTACAACCATGATATGACATTAAGTTTTATGGTCAGACCACATATGGAGGGTTGAAGTGTGTCATAAATAAAAGTAGTTTGAATATTAATGACAAACTTATGCATTACATGTTCACACATATTTTGGGTCCACGAACCAAAAATTTGCACAATTTTTTATGTATGGGACATAAAAAATAACATTTTGATTAATTGGTTTCTTCACATCATGGAATACACGATGAAATGCAAGAACAACGAGATGTCTCTTCTATACGGGATTGTTATTATATGCATCATGACTCAGTATATCATGGACTTATCTATCAATACATATGTTCACTTAGGCTAGTCACACTTTTTTAGTGAAAAAACTATGAAGAAATTGAATCTGGTTAATGTTAATGGTGACTGACAACATGGTAGAGTTAACCAAGATAACGAATAAATCTTGATGATCATGACCCACCAATACCTGAGGATCATGTTCATGAGATTAGACTAGAAACCACAATCCACCATGATGCTCATATGCTTTCACGAATTTAGGATTGTATTTACACGTTACAGGAAACATTAAACACGGGTTTTGAAATGGTACATCAAACAATTGTTGATCTGTAACGGAGATTTGATGAGTTTCAAAACTCTCTCTAATTAAGGAAGTCAAGTTACTTTAGTAGTATTTTTCTTTATGATTTTTCAATTATTATAGTTTAAGTGTAATTTTTCATCTTATTATTTTGTTGTATGTTTAATTTTAAATATATGCTCAAATGCCACTAATTTATATATACTATTTAAAGTCTTACCTAATGTAAAATTTCATTTCAATTTTTTACGATAATTTTTATTCAAAATTTATTTATTTTTAATGTGATGTTTTGAAAATCTATTTTCTACACTTTTTTATGTGTAGAGGGGTAATGTTGGATAATTCGCGGTTATTTTGGTCGAGTTTCCAAATTATAAAAAGAGTAATGTTTTAATTCAATATAGATACATATAATTTATCATCATTCATTCTAAATTATTTTAAACACTATGGTGAAATAATAATCTTACAAACTCATTAATTAAAAAATTATTTTTTATCTATTTCATCAATTAAATCACAATCACTTTGCTTTATTTGGATTGAGGGTACAATGAAAAAAAAGAAAGAAAAGAAAAAAAAAAGAGTATAAAGTATAATTGTTTGTAAAGAAATGTTAGTGATAAAATAAATTAGTTATGTATTAATATATTTTGATAATAATTTGTAAAATATTTTTTAAAAACAATTTAAAGTTAAAATGAATTTTTAAATTAAAATAAAAAATAATTATAAAATTTTAATCAATAAAGTTTTATATTTCAAAAAAAGTATATCAAAATAAATCATCCAAAATTAATTATTTTTTATTTTGATTATTTCTATTTTTCATTTTTTATAACATAATATAATTGTCAATTTTTAATTAATTATTTATATTTACATATTTTAATTATTTATAATATTACAATAAACTAAATATTTATTATATTTTATTTAAAGTCAATCGACCACATAGTTTATACATAAAACTTTCTTGCAAGCAATTAATAGAGGACAGTTCTTTATAAATTCTTGTCTCGTTTTTCCGTAATTCAATGACCCTTTTTGCACTTTTTTCGACTTCTTCATTATTTCTCTTTCTCTTTTTTGTTGTCAACAATAATAGAGGATTGTTAATTTAATTTAAACAATCTCATTCTTCATTCTCTTTCTTCTTCTTCCTAATCTAAATTTTACTGTTTTTCTTATAATTTCTTAAAATAAATAAGGTAAATAGAATGAATATTAATGAATACACCTATATAGTGGTGGGTTCGTTTCCCTCGCTCCTTCCCTCCCTTATCATTCGCGTGCCATCTTTCTCGCATATTAAGCGCTGAAACCGACGTACACACCTGTCCCCATTTTCTCTCTCTCCCCTGTCTTGTCTATTCTTACTTTCTCTCTCTTTCTCTCTCCTTCTCTCTGCTCCATTTCAGTGCTCTGTCTTCTCCCCACCACCCCACTATCCCTTTCTCTCACACTCATCCTATCATCATCATCCTCCTCAACATGCCATCCCCTTTGACCCTCCTTCTTCCCCTCTGTCGTAACGCCGCCGTTTCATTCCCCACAACATGCTGCTGACTCCTCCTCCTTCCAACTCTCACTTTCCCCATTTCTTCTCCTTTGCCTTTCCTCTTCCCCATCTGGGTATGCTCCACTTTCTCCATTCTCTCAAAAAGACTCATTTTTTATTGCTGTCTCCAATGTTTGTTCCTTCCTTCGCTGCTGCTCACTTTTCGATGAACTCACTGTTCTCATTATTTTGAAAAAGGGTTATTGTTTTACTTTTAAATAAGCTAAATCGACCACGCGCTTGGTTTAAGTTGCTTCATGATGTGATTTTGATGGATAAAATATTGCGACAGCAGGGTATGTTTATTATTTATTCCATTTTAAAAAAGGGATTTTGGTGTCTGTTTTCTCATTGTTTACTGGAATTCTTGATTTCGAAGCGGATACATTTTGCACACTTTTTGTTTTTTGTTTTTCTTTTGATTATTACAGTTATTGCCATCCATTATCTCTGTGTGTCCTCGTGCAATACAATTGCTCTGGGGGATTATGTACTTTTTGCTCTGTTTACTCACTGAATGCTTTTTTTTTTTTTTTTTTTTTTTTTTTTTTTGTTTTTTTTTTTTTTTTTCTTTGTTTTCTTTCTGAATTCTTTTTTTTTTTTTTTTCATCTGTGATTTTTTGAAGTTAGTTTGACTAAATTGGTCCTTGCACTTCTAAGGGCTAGTGTTAAACTTCAATGTATGATTATTCATCTAATCACTTGGATTTTCTCTATGATTTCAATTATTGGCAGTGGTGATTTTAGTTCATAGTTCTTTATCGTGTTGCTGGATGAATGTATGAACTAATTCAAATTCCGCTATTTCAATGGAGACTCGTAATTTTCGAATTTACGTAACTTAAACTTCTGGTTATTGGGATGTGTTTGTGTTACATATTGCTGTTTGCTTAATAACTAAGGCTAATGTAGCCAACTCCTTTTGGTCGTCTTCTTGTTCTTGTCTAAGTGAAACTAATATACTAACTTCTGAGCAAAAAAATAACTATGATACATTGATACTTAATTACATCCGTTAATCTATTTTGGACTATTTGATTTCTAGTGATAAAATATTATAACACTCGCATGGCGGTTGTGGTTTCGTCTTGGGTACTTAGCTAACTGCATTGAAGTTATTCATCCTCGAGGTTTATGTGTTCTTTCCATGTTTGTTCTTTCTTGCTAAATATTTTTCATGCTGGTTAGTTGATTTTATATTTGATACTTCACTGCATCCTTCAAGCAAGTGTAAAGAATGTAAACAAAAAATTTCTGCCATATGTTTGCAATTGTCATATGGACTCTGATTATAATATATTATGGTGTATTGCATCGCTGCAATGCTATTGCAATTGTGAGAAAATAATATTATACCTCTGTATCTGGTAGATTTTTGCCTTCCTATTAAATTTGTAATGGATAAAAAAATGTGAGTTACATATTGAAGTGTTATTTTGTTGCTGCTTGAGATAATTTAATGCTGTTGTGAGTCAGGTTCTGTTGGTATAGTTTTTGTCCTCCTATTGAATTTGTAATGTATAATGTATTGAGTTTCATCTTGAAGTATTATTCTTATTGCTGCTTGAGATAATCTGGTGCTGTTGAAAGTCAGTTTTTATTCCTGATTCCTACTTGGCTTTTGTTACATAGCTGTGTTTTGCTACCTCCAAGTTTTAAGTTGATCCAAAGGCATGGCTATTTCTATGGGAACCACCCAACAACTAGTGATCTTTTGATTCAGTTGTTGAGATTTTATGAAATCGTTTTCTGTTTGATACTTCTTTGTTTCTCACCAAGTTCTTGTGAATTGATGCTATGAGTTGTCACAATTGTTCCAGTGACACGATGAGTTCAAGATTTGAGACATGGGCTGTGGGATTTGCACTTGGAAATGAAGGAGAGGCAACGTTGGAGAGCTGAAGAGGATGCTTTATTACGTTCTTATGTCAAACAGTATGGTCCTAGGGAATGGAATCTTGTGTCTCAGCGCATGAACACAACTCTCAACAGGGATGCAAAGTCATGCTTAGAAAGGTGGAAGAACTACCTCAAGCCTGGCATCAAGAAAGGGTCTCTTACAGAGGAAGAGCAGCACCTTGTAATCCGGCTTCAAGCGAAATACGGCAACAAATGGAAGAAAATTGCTGCAGAAGTTCCAGGTAGAACTGCCAAGAGGTTAGGCAAGTGGTGGGAAGTGTTTAAGGAGAAGCAACAAAGAGAGAAGAAGGAGCTCAGTAGAATCCCTGACCCGATTAACAACAGCAAGTACGAGCACATACTAGAGAGTTTTGCAGAAAAACTAGTAAAGGAACAACATCCTTCACCATCATTTGTTATGGCTGCTTCTGATGGGGCATTTCTGCGTACTGATACACCAGCACCTGCATCATCCTTGCTTCCTTCTTGGCTTTCAAATTCTAGTAGTAGTGCTGCTGCTACTGCTGGCCCAAGTTCCCTTTCTGTGACACTGAGTCTCTCTTCCTCAACAGTGGCTGCACCTCCATTCTCATGGTTGCAACAACCTGATAGGGGACCAGACAGTGTTCCTTTTGTTATGGGGAATATACCAGCTTTTGGTGAAAACATGCTGATATCTCAGATGGTGGAGCACTGCAAAGAGTTGGAAGAGGGGCAACGAGCTTTAGGGGCTCACAAGAAGGAGGCAGCTTGGAGGTTAAGCCGGGTGGAGTTGCAGTTGGAGTCGGAGAAGGCGAGCCGAAGAAGGGAGAAGATGGAAGAGTTTGAAGCAAAGATTAAGGCTCTTGAGGAAGAGGAGAGAGCTGCTTTGAGCAGAATTGAAGCAGAATACAGAGAAGAGTTAGCTGCATTGAAGAGAGATGCTGAAAACAAGGAACAGAAGTTAGCAGAACAATGGGCTGCAAAGCATTTGCAGCTTACTAGGTTGCTAGAGCAGATAGGATGCAGAGCAGGGCTGCTTGAGCCAAATGCAAGATGAACATATCTTTTGGAAAAATGGATTTGGTGGTTCTCTTGTGACTTGAATTGTTATATGCAGTTTACAAGATGAAGATACTTTTATGGTAAAATGGTTATAGGTGTTCTTGTGACTTGAATTGTTTTGCATTTTATGCTTGTTGTGATCTTGGTATATTTGTGTTGTAGGTGTGTCCTATCTGTTGGTACAACTTGAGTAATTTCTGTGAGCACTTGAATTATAGTATCAGTTCCAAGTATGTGAACTTAGTTTTTTTTTTCCTCACCATACTTGCCTCCAAGTTCTTTTCTTGGAGTGGCATTAGCTGAATGCTTATATGTAAATGTATCTAATCTTTATACATGTTTGAAGCTTTCCCAGAAACACCTCTAGAAAGAGAAAACAATAAAATAAAAATGAAATGAGTTTTTTAGTATTTTTTTTTCTTTTTATTTTTTCAGAAATGCTAATGGAGAAGTTGCCTAAATATAGAGACTAAATACTACCAGAGGTTTGAATTACTGTAAAACATTTTCAAAAATAAGTTGTAATAGCCCTATCTATCCAGAGAAGAAAAGAATAGTACATAAGAGATAAAGGATAAAGAAGGAAGAATACTAAAAGAATTAATACTAATTTTTTTTATAATATCATGTTAGGTATTACTACATTCCAACTAAGTTGTTAAATTAAAGTTTTATTAACTATATGCCACAATATCAAAACTTTATAAAAGAAAAAAATATTGATTTAATTTTACTTGAATTTATACTTAGTTTTTTAATTCACTCAATTACATTATTTTACTAATTTTTAAAATCAAGCAAATTTGGTACATTTCTTATAAGCACTAAGCACCGTGTTAAAAATCATATAGACAATAAAAAGTAAAATAGAAGGATATCACTTTATTGTAACAAAACTCTAAAAGATTAAAAAGTAAAGAAAAATTCTCTTACAAGATTTGTGAAAGTATTCTCAATCAAATTTCTTTTTCCAAAATAGTTTTTCAAAAAATGATTCCTTTATTAGAGAAATTTTGAAACTCTTCTTATTAGGTAAAAGTAATCCATGAGTTAAATTTGAGTACTTTCGAAATTAAAGAAAAAATCACATATATTTTTCAAAAATAAAGAATTAATAAATGATTATAATTGTGTATCTTAAGATAATAAATTATATTTAAATATAATTGATTAATATGTTATTTTTTAGTTTAAAAAAATATTTTTGATAAAGTTTAAGAATTTTGTATAAATTTCTAAATTTAATTTAATTTATTATTTGATTTTGGATAAATTTGGTTAGTTTGATTATGTGTATGTATTAACCATTTTTTTTCTTGGGACATGTGAATTTAATTACTTTGAGTGGTAATTTAATTATTTTAGTGTCTAGAATTAGCAATTCTTTGAGAAAATATATTTAAGTTAAATTAAATTTTAGTTTCAAATATTATAGTGTATGTTATTAATTTTAATTTTCTTTAAGCGTCATTTGATATCGTCTTTAAATACTTTTATGAGTTAATTTTTCTTAAGAATGAAGCAAATTAGGTTATTTCCGTTCTTTCTCAAACATACAACTATGGGACAAAACGAAAGATAATTAAGTCAAAAGGTCAATGACACTATTCATAAAAAGAAATGAAGTTTATCTCATAAGCCTAAGAATATCCTAGGATTTAGAAGCCAAACTCCCTCTCTTTTCCCACAAAAACTCATTACACTAGAGAGAGAAAAAAAGGAAAGTGAGGTCTCTTCTTCCATCAACATTCTCTTGTATTCTCCACTTTCTTCATCACTTGATGAAAGTAAGTGACTCCATTTTAAATCATTTTTTTATCTCATTATAATACAAGCTTCATTGAAGTAAAGGAAAAGTTTACTTTAAATCATAATAAAGTGTTGAAAAATTCTATTACAAAGTTCGTGACTGTCTTTTTTATTTTTGTCGTTGTGTGATGCTTTTATTGAAATTCCGTTTAAAGAAAGGGATTATTTGGTAAGAAAACCTAGAGTTTGGCTCGAGAATACCTAAAAATTGTTTTTTAGCAAAAGTTGTAAAATAAGAAGTTTTTTTAGCTCCCTTTTTAATTCATTTTTGTGTAATGAAAAAATATTTCAAATTTTCACAGCTTTATGTCCTTTCTCGACTTGTTTTAAAGACTAGAATATAATTCTAAACGTGTAAACTTATGTACCCCAAATTTTTTATTGAACAATCATTTTTGAAGTGTTTTTGAAAAACAGGAAATTTTCTTAACCACTAAGTTCTACCCTCTGTTAAGTTTTTCTGTAAATTGGATCTCATCCACTTTTATATTGCTATGGTGGAAGCTGAGGATAATATCCAAATATATTAATTTAACAGTGTCGAACCTTCAACACATTGAATAGGATGGATAATATACCTTCAACACATTAATTAGGATGAATATTGTGATATTATTGCATTGTTTGTTTGATTGAGTTGATGATTTAATTGTGAAAATGTTGATGAATTTATTTATGGTTGTTAAATTTACGAGATTTTTATGAAGTCGTATGTTAAATTGCTTAAGAGGGTTAAGGTACTAGAAAAAAGTTTGTAAAACTTTGACACGAGTACTTAGAAATAAGTTACAAAAGTTTAAGTTACTAAATAGGCAATAAACATGTAGAATTTGAATTTAAGTCTCATTTAGAACCTGTGAATTAAGCGATGACTTTTATTGGGTGGTTATTGAGATACATTCGGATTAAGTTGATGAACACATTTTACAAGTATATATATATATATATATATATATATATATATATATATATATATATATATATATATATATATATATATATATATTAAAAAAAATATTTTTATATAAAAATATTTTTTTATATTTTATATTTTTTTTTTTTTTT
>Ga0099824_1001331_pt1 | contig 34323 bp, 8 predicted proteins | sample SiratrowhiteBW_FD_76837 | JGI IMG/M metagenome (GOLD analysis project Ga0099824, IMG submission 76837) | Root nodule microbial communities of legume samples collected from California, USA - Siratro white BW | ecosystem: Host-associated > Plants > Roots > Nodule | place: USA: California... | reverse complement strand
TATATATATATATATATATATATATATATATATTATGAAAGTGCATAATAGGAAGCTGTGTTGTGAATTGTCGGCGAGGGTAAAGAAGTTTCCTCTAAGTTTCCGAAGGGCATGCTGTATCTCTGAGAACCTCATTTGCAGCCATTTTTCACTGCCCCAAACATCTTCTTTTGTCCTTTTCTTCCTTGTACGGTTGTTTGTACCCACATAGAAACCCACACAACTAAAATTTATGACTAACTTAACTAATTATACTATATTCTAACTTGATGAGGTGTTTGTTCGTTTGTTAGTTTATGAGTTGGTAATTTGTTTGAATTGGATCTAACCTCTAGATATATCTTATAGCCATTTACTTTAATATTTTGCATGTTATGTATGATGCAAGAGTTGAAAACAACTTTCAATATAAAATATAAGTTGTGTTCATGAAAAAACTACGTTGAATGCACATATATATGACTCGAATCTATTGACTTAGGATGTTCAATGTTATTGGAATGAGTGTCCAAATTTATGATTTTGTAATAATGGATCTTACATTGAAATGTGTGCCATGTAAAAGTCTTGTATTTCGATGTAAGAACATATATAAGACTTGTAATATGTAAACTATACAAGAAATATAAGAAAATCTTACATTGAAAAATGTGTGTTTGGTTGACTACACAATAAACCTATTTTATTGCAACACATGTAGTTTACATGCATGCTACTTCATTGTCAAGCAATAAATTGATGGAACGAAATCAAGATATCAAATGGAGTCAATCTTTCTCACAAAAAACCTCATCACGGATTACATAAAAATAAATGTTTACAACGCGGTTTGCTTTATAAAACGAGTTAGAAATTTTTTAACTTAAAAAATCTATTATGAGTTGATGCTTTACACGAGTTTACTTACTAAATTTAAAAAATATAAAATACAATAATATTTTTTTATTCATAATCGTTTATATATATAATAACATTAAATATCAAAATAACTAATTAATATTAAGAGTTATATATTTTTGATATGAAAACAGATCAATCTACTTAAATATGTTCCACTAAACTGGTTGATTTGATACGCAACTATTTTTTTTTTTTTAAATTCAATTCAATTAAGACCTAACTTGTAATAACGAAGATTGACTAACAAGTTATAATTTATTTTCATATATTTCTAAATGAAATACATAAAAGATGATAGATGGACGAAAACATTTGACAGATATTGCTCCATAAAGTGAATGATCCTATGTTTTCAATAGTTTTCTTGATTAAAGTTTTTATAACATAATAATGCATACGAATAACACCCGTGATTGGATATTTCTTAAAGTTACTATGTTTAGGTTCACTAGGTATTGTTTAGATCAATATGTTTAGGTTCACTAGGTATTGTTTAGTTCAATGTTGTAATGTGTTTAATTATATTTTTAATTGGTGAAGATAAGTTTTAAAGTATGAAAGAGTTAGTAAAACTGCATTTCTTTAAAAACGTGAGATGATGATATTTTACAAAGATAAAACAACTATTACGTAATATAGAATAAACGTTTAGTTTGTAAATATAAAAGATAGAGGTTATAAGATATACGAGTTTCGGTGGTGGAGAAATCTGAAAATGTATTTGGTGAAAGTAAGCCACTTTGATGAAAACATATATTAGAAAATAGGTAATGAAATAAGAATAAACTTTTGAGAGGTTGGATGGATACGGGAAGCACCCCTCATACAAAAGGTCTTTGAGATTATATGCAAATTCTAAAAATAAAACAGTTGGGAAGGTAGGTAAGTATAGTTTTTACAACGAATGAAAATGAAAATGAGATTTAGAATCGAGAAGAGAGTTATTTGAATGAGAGATAAACCAATTGATGATCTTGAAACAAGAATTAAGCCTTAGGATTTTAAATAGAGTGGGGTGATGACAACATACAAAGCAATGTCATCAAATCAACATATACAAAATTAAAAGATTTGATTACAGGGGAAAGAAACATACTATATGACCTATTTTGGAAGATTAAGGTACTATCAACTATCCAACACTTTACTAAATAGAGTAGCATAACCTATATTTTGGAAGATTAATGTACTATCAACTACCCAATACTTTACTAAATAGAGTATATGTGCAATATAAGAAAATCATAACTGACTAAATATGTGTGCTATATGATTGCAATTATAACTAACTGCAATATTTGTGCAAAAGGAATCTGTCGACCATTTGTTCTTTAGCAATAAAATTACCATTCATATATAAGATAGATGTGCAACAAGTGGATCACGGTAATCATAACACTTCATAACTAGGCACAAGATCACTTTCAATAATTTAACTTATTGAACCTCAATTGTGAAAAATATGGAACACAACATCACTTTCAATAATTTAACTTATTGAACCTCAATTGTGAAAAATATGGAAGAATCAAAGAAATATTATAATTTTTAAGAATAAAAAATTTAGAGTTGATGAAACTTACATTAGTTCAAATAAGAGTGTAGACTTGGATAACAAACAAATATCCAAAAACTAGCTTTCATATTTAATCTGATATTTATATTTAAAGATATACATAAATCTATGGTTTAATAGTATATTTTCATTGATTTACGACATCTCATATTAGTATATTTTCACTTGAACAAAAATAGGTTCAAAACTAACCTTCTGATGAAGAAATCTCCATTTTTAACCTAACAAACTATATTTTCATTTCTCATATCATTAATGAACAACCAAATGATTTAAACATCCGTTATTATAAAAACAAGGTTTCAAAACAAACATATCATTATAATTATTGTGACAATTATATCTTAATCTTAACTAATGTTTTCGAATGTGAATGTTTTTAATCTAAATTCTGTTGGTTCCTTTTCTCAAATAAAAATGCTATAATTCAAACCTTTAGCTTCCGTTTATCTTGGAATCCTAAAACATTATTCTATATATACAAAATCTATCAAGAAAAACTCTTAAAAAACATAAACCCTTATTAGAAAGACTCTTAAGATAAATAGACTTAGACTTACTTCTTAAAAAAACATAAACCCTTAAAAAAAACTCTTAAGATAAATAGACTTAGACTTACCTGTTTACAAATCAGATCCCATAATATTTTTTTTTCTTATTAACTTCCTGTTGCTTCTCTTAGATCTAAAATTTAACTGAGATTTTGTGTATTTATCTTAAAATAGAAATCAAAGAAAAATAATGGTAAAAAGATAAAATTGTGTAAAGATATATTACCCAATCATATTCAACATTTTTTATTCTTTTCTTTATACGTTTGTATGAAAAACTATATTGGGCATATGCTGCAAAAAGATATCACATAGTACACCCAAAGAAGAAATGGTCTCAGAGATGAGTTCAAGAACTGTTTCAGAGCATTACTAACTGTATCATAGACTTGTGCTGATGCAAACAGATTATAGGCAATGGAGGAAACTACTTAGAAAACAGTATTACAAGTCCCCAAAAGTTTAATACTTTTTTTTATTCAGAATGTGATTTGTTTATTAAGCTCCAAAAGTGTAATATGAAGCTTTTCAAATTGAGCATAAACCCTTATAGATCAAGCAATAATAAGTTACTTATATAGATCCAAATGTAAAAGTCTGTAAACATCTAACGCCCTTGAACTAAGGATCTTAAGTAATTATCAGAAGGAGCTTTCTTGAAGTATAAGTGCTCAAACGAGCTTTTGCACCATAAAAAGCCTACTAAAATGAAAATAACATGACATTTAGTATGTAAGTAACTTTAATTAAGCTTCTAACTTATATAAATGACTAGTGGAGGATGAAACAGTACATAATTACCATTTTTTGGAAAGTTCTATAAGAGGAAAACCTCTTACCTACTATAATAAAGTCATTTTTTGTAACATCAATGCTTTTAGAGTCTAAAATCCTACATACATAGTATAAGAGATTTGTGTGTAAACTAGCTAGCCTAAGAAATCCTGTGTGATATCAATCTTCCTTATAATATTATATTTACGTATTTATACTGATGATTTGATATGTTTATATGCAATTTGTTTCATGATTAATATCCACCCTGTTTTGATTTTATATATTTATGTGCAATTTGTTTCATGATTAGTATCCACCTTTTGATTCTTCACAAGAAGTAAGAGTGATGATTGATTGACAACACTCACATCCGCCTTACAATTGAACAAATATTATTTTATTCAAATGTAATATTTTATTAAAAAAAATTATAACATGGGTGTATTTTTTACGAAAAAATATTCAAGAAATAAATGTTTCAGTTTCCAAAAACACAATAAAAATATTATGATTCAACTCCACAAGCATATTTTCTTTTTACTTGTGACTAATTTCGGGTCACTACAAATCATTTGATCAACTAACGATGATATTCTAGTTGTAAAGTGTTAGAATTAAGTAATATGGTTAGTTAAAAATATCTTAATTTTACTAGTTAGACCAAAATTTATAAGAAGCCAAGTTTCAATATTTTCCTTTTATGTGATTATTATAAAGATAATATTAAGATATATAGAGACAAGTTTTATATAAAAAAAGTCATCCGTAAGAATTAAATAAATGTAACCCACAGGCCAATCAAATTAAACATCATTATAGATAAGTTTTGAATTCACTTTGGTTTGATTATTTTAATTTTTTTCATAATAAATTATTATACATTTGTTTGGTACATGATACCATAATCTATTAGTACTTAAGAAATTTTAAAGTTAATTTATAATATTATTTTTTGTCTATACTAATAATATGTGTTTATTTCTTATACAGTATTTTTTTTAAGTAAAATAAATGAATAATATATAATTTTATAAAAGTTATCTCTATATTGTTTGAACTAACTAATAATTTTATTTTAAATTATAAACATTAACTAATAGATAAAACACAATTAAAAAATAAAATAATAGACGAATAGAAATAGGGTGAGTGTTTATCACAATATCTCTTTTCATATTAAATTACTTAATAATTTGAAAAATAACTTTTAATATATATTTTTATATTTTATACATTATTTTTAAAACTATAAAAACAAATACAAAAAGTTATCCCTAATGTTTTTTAATTCTTACACATTATTTCCTCTTTAAAGTATAAGACTTAAATTACAAATTAAAGGTAAAATTGTCCTACGGGATTGTAGGAAAAATATAAGGAAGTGAGCTTCGGTACATTATAACTTTTTCAGCATTTTAATGATGATATAAGAATAAAAATTTATAAAGAAAATTTGAGTAAAGAAAGAACCAGAAGAACCTAACTTTTCCCCTATCTGTTGACTGCATTAAACTTGTTCATCTTTATGTGAATTGAATACTTTGCATTGTTGGGCGAATTATATTTACTCATAAAACTCTTAAAAGATGCATAATTCACTTTTTGAGAATCTGATAAAAGAAATGGGCTATTTTGAATTAATAATACAAGTCTTTCTAGATAATGACTATTTTGAATTAGAATTTACAATCTACTATTTGAATAGATATCTGAAGTATAGTAGGATTCAATGAATACAAATTAAGATAACATATTATATTACGTCACTATGCATTAGTTAAAAATTAAAATGGAACAAAGGATTATTATGTCATATCCTATTTATCAAAGAAAGCTTAATGAATGGATTTAAGTACAAATTCTAGAATAAGGAACTAGAAAAAGGAAAAAAGAGGGTAGAGACGTGTACATTTGTGGCTCAAAGCTTTTAGTTATTGGAATCATGCAATCATGATATAAATCTTATTATTTATATTTGTTTTAGGCTAAAGTTTATCTATATAGCAAAGTGTATGAAACTATTAGGTGAGATATAATATTCCAAAATCGAGAGACCTTTACTAAAAGGAAATCAAATCAAACTTTTAAATGATAAAAAGAGGTGTCTCTTGTGTCGGTGAAACAATATATGCTAAGGACTCAAAGACATGGTCTGCAATAATATAAAGTGGTGGATATTAACAAATATTTGTCTGCATATGTAAGTTTAAATGCAGAAGCAGAGAGAATTTACACCCTAATGGACCTTGAATGAAACCAATTAATTAGAGCATTGATCATAGAAAATGGTCATTGATTGCATGCATCTAACTCCTTGTGTCCTTCTCCTTCCCCACTTATATATATACTCAGACCCATTAATTGCCAAGAAGGAAAGTGTCAGAGAGGAAGGTAATTTTGATGACAGTTGTTGAGGAAAGTTGTATTGTTACCCACTTTCAATATAGTATTATATAACAATAAAATAATAATAATATATATAATTGTAAAGTGAAGGTAGAAAAGTAACAGTGATGTAAATTTGTGATGATTCTATTGAATATTGGGGTGGAGCCCCATTGAAGCAGTGCAGGGCCTTTGACACACTCTGACATTAACGTGAAACTTGTATTCAGACACAGAGATGTTGGTACAGTACCTTGTAGTACTATGAGGTATGGTGGTCTCTCTTCAATCAAGAATATGGATCAATGCTTTCAGCTACTAACATTCTTGGAATAAAGATCACCCAACATTTTCCTTTCTTTTCTTTTCTTCTCTCTTGATTTAATGTTTGTTCCTAATTAATAATGGAGGAGGTGAAAAATAAAACTGCTCATTTTGTTTTTCCATGTAACAAAACAAAACCTTGCCTTTTGCTTAGGGGAGGAGGCTTTAGGCTCTTATTTTGGATTTATTATTTTAATAAGTAATTGTGTGTCGGTAATTAACTATTCATTTTGTAAATTTATTTTTTGTTTAAATATATGAAGTAAAGTGGTGACTTTGAAATAAATTTGTGATTTGGTTTTTTTAAAATCAGTGCATTTTTTATGTTGATGTAAAAGTTTGAAGTTTGGATGCTTCATGTCTTCAATTAGTGTGTGCATGATCACGGATAATCACTCGGATTTGAATTGTAATTTTTTCTGTGATTAAATTGCTAGTGATCTCTTCATTTTTAACTTTGTTTATTTAATTTTATATAGATTACATGAAAATTTATTTTAAAATGTTTCGATGAAGTTTGAATTGAAGTTTAAATTTTATAATAAGATTGATTTTAATGGATTTTTTTACCAGTAAAAAATAAAATGAATAAAATAGAGTATTTAAAGATGATGTTTTACTCTTTGTATCAAACTATTCAAAATAGTATTTCTATTTCCTATTTTACTTAAAACTTTTTAAAACAAAATTTAGTGATAATTTTTTTAATATTTTTCATGTTATCATTCAAGTTATATAAGATTTATCTATCAACATATTCAAATTTTACATTAAATTATCCATTATTTTTGAATTATTAAATATATTAGTTTTATTTTTAGTTTTTTAAGGATTAAATTTAAAAATTATTTTAAATATTTGTTAATAACTTTATAGTTAAAAAAATCATTGAGTTGTTCTATATAATTAATTGTTATAAGATTATTGATTGAGTGATTTATATTAAAGACTACCTTTATAATTTTTCTTCTTATTTTATTCTATACCTTGTCTACCTAATATTATTCTTCCTTTTTAAGTTCTTTGAGTGTGTTTGTTTTTAATAAAATCATCTTATGATTTTACATGAGTGTGCAGATCTCGTAAAACTGAAAATATCCTTTTTTTTATTATTACGTTTGTTTTTTAGCTTTTAGAGAGTATACAATTTAGAAATATAGTGAATTAGTTTAATAAAATGGTAATATATATAGCTATCTTACAGAGATAAACCAATATATTACTTCTAGATTGGATGTTATTTATTATTTTATCCTAATATTCTTTAAAGAGTAAATTTTGTCTTCTTACAATAAATATCTCCATTTAAAGAAAACAATCCATTCCTTTGTAAAGATTAATTCACCTAAGTTGAATTAATATTCAACTTTAACACTTTACAATGCAATTATTAAAAAGAAATATGAATTTGAAGTTGTTTGGGTGAAATAATTAATTCTTTTAAATCAGTAGAAAAAATATTTACTTTTTAATCATAATAAAACTCCAAAAATACTTTTTAATTAAATTAGATTATATTCATAATAAAAAGAGTTTGTTCATATTATTATCTAATCATTAATTTATATATATTTAATTTTTTTATAATAATATTTTTTAATTTCGTATTTATAGTAATTTTTAATTGACTAATGATATTAATACATTAGAATTAATTTTCTTTCACGTTAGTATTTTTATCAAAATTATATTTTAAAAAAGCATTTTAACGTAAATAATATAGAAAAGTTCAATCTAATGTAAATGTCTACCAAAACAAAGCAATGAAATAAATAAAAGTTCCAATGAAACCGTTTTATTCGTTCTGCGTTATTAATTAGTGCAATGGTCTTCAACTTTCTAACCTAAAGTAAAACATCCAGATTTTTTCACTGAGAAAGAAAATGCCCACGTCTCATCTCTTTCTCTCTAAGAAACAGTGTGTGATGCAGTCCATAAGATTTTATTCTTTTTGAGCCTACAAATAGATGCTTTTCCATTCTTCAATGTGCCATCGATCAACCTGAAATTATGTAATTTAAAGTTGTTTGGACGGATGTTCAGATCGGTGTGATTCCCAACTCTTTTGGCATTTTGTTGTATCAAATAGTTAAAAACTTTAATGTAGTTTGGTTCTATTGGAAATGCATGGGGATTAATATATAAAAGAATTACAATTTTTTTTATAAACCCATGCTATCACTGTAAAATTTGACATTTTTCAGGTTGATATTTAAAAATCAAGAATCATCTATTATAAGATAAAAAATATTATAAAAAAAAAAAACAAAAAAATTGGAAATCAAACTGAATTCATATAAAAAAACACTCTTAAAAAACATACTAAATATGACCCATATTATTTAGGAGATAATTGATATATGTATAAATATATTTTCTTTAACTTCTAAGATTCTTTTAAAGATACAATAGTAATAGAGTGTTAAACTAAAATAAACAATACCAATGTGATAGTGGAAAAAGGATTAGAACTTGGGTCCTTTGACTTTCATTGTAGCATTTGGTGTCTTAACTTTTTTGCAGTTTGTTAAAATACTAGTCGTCATAAAATTCGAGACTACTTAACCTAATAAGCTTAACCTTATCCCCGCATTAATTCCGAGTCTCTTTATCGTAATCTTTTCAATAATTATTCGGTCCAAACTATAATAAATAAAGAAATTAACAAATGCAATGCATGGACCAAACTAACCATAAGTTAAAGATGCACCACCCATTATGTTGCATTTTAAATTATGGAGGCTCAATCCACAATTGTATTTTGATCTTTGAACGACCCTATATTCTTAACACTCAAGTCTGTCTTTAAAGCATAGCCCGGCTTTAGAATCTACTTTACCAAAAGAATAAACAGCACTTAAAATAAGCATTAATGAAAAGCCATTTGCTAGGTACGAACTACGTGCATTAAAAAATAGGTTGAGTTGCAAACTTTATGAAGTTTATACATAAATTGTAGTTAGACATTGTCATAAATAAAGACAGTAATTAATTAGTCTGACTATTAAAATAATTGTTGTATGCTATTTTTCAAAGGAGATAATAAAGTTAACCAAGTACAATTTTTTTATAATGTGAAGCATGTTATTAGAATAACACAGGAGAAAACATACCACAATGTTTTTCACTGAATAGAATATTCTATTTTATCAATCAATGGAAACATAAATCATATTATATATTTTTAATTAATATACTTTTCTTTTAACTTTTTTTTTTCTTATCACCCAACAATAAATCAAATATTCCAATCCATTTATAAAAATTCGCAAAAGTGTAGACATTTAAGTTTTCTATTACTAACATAAAATAAATCATATATTTGACATGATGCCAACAACAATACTAATGTTATATATGTATTGTCACTCTAACTAAAATTTCTGTCATTTAACCTGACGTTAATACTGATATTATATATAAATTGTCACTCTAACTAGAATGTTTATCATATATAATCATGTACTATTCGTTTTATGCAACTGCATCCAAATATTTTTAACATTTTATAGCTCGAGTTAGATCTTGAATTTTGGTCCACTATCACCAAGATTGGACTAGATTTAATGTCATTCTTGTTGTGTTCTTGTAACACTTACACCACCTCCTTTTTCATATTCTCTCCCTTTTCCACTTCCCGTTTTGTTTCCATTTTTGCCTTTGTTGCGGTAACGCTATAGTTTTATATACCTCCTATAAATTAGAACATACCTTCCTTGCTCCTCCAGCAGACATTAGTGAGTGATGGATTGCAAGTAAACAAAGTTGTAACCAACTTGTAATATAATTATAAATAAAAGTCAATTCCTTCTATGTGTGGCTGTAACACAACACACCATCTTCACTACACTCCACAAACTTAATAACAACATACCTAGTAGCAATTTAGTTACAGTTCTACTAACTCAATCCTTCACACACAAAATACTACTTATCACAATATGTCATCTAAGCTAAAAACTTAATGCAGTGTAAAGGAAAATAGTACCAATCAGAATATGTGTAGGGATTTTATGTTTTATTCACAGTCATTCTGTGCCAAACAAAATATTTCATCTACATTCACTCTTCCTTCCTTGAAGATAATGTTATTTCTATGACACCATATTTTCCATATAACTGCCACCCACATCCTTTTCACACTAGATTTTGGTATTTAATAAGTCCTGTTAGGTAAAAACTTGGAAATGGTTAACTATATCATATTGTCTAGCAATATATACCCCACCCAATTATCATATTTATCTCATTTTTTTCACAACACTACAATTGATGAGTAAGTGAGCAGTTGTCTCCTCTTGATTTTGGCAGAGAGGACACGATAAACCTTTTAATGTTATTCCTATTTTGACCAGCTTCCTCTTTATAGTCAATCTGTCTAGCATTACTCTCTAGGTGAAAAATTGTGCTGATGGTGGGACTCCAAAATTGATTAAATAAGTGAATGTTCAGTTTAGTATTTGAGTTATGGAGTGCCTTATAACCTGACTTGACAGTGTATATCTCCTAATTCCCCAACCATTGAAATTAAATATAAGTTACGAGACTTTTTTTTAGCAATTTAGATGCAAAACATCTATCCTCCCAAAACCTCAAAGCTTTACCATTCCTTAAGACCCATTTTACTTTACTCAAACAAATTTAATTGAGCACCTTGTCCACACACTAAACATAAATCTCTTAATAAATTGAAAATTATAACCATTAGACCGGGGTTTTTTATGCTTTCATATTGACTAATACCCCTAAGTATTTCTTGCTCCGATATATCTCTGCAAAAAATGTTTACTTTCGATAGAAAATTAACACCATCTAAATCAACCTTTAGACGAAATTGACTCAGAATATATTTTTAAATTATTATTTCACTTCCCTTCTCACCTAAAGCCACTCCTCACATTATTTCCTATTTATTTTTAAACCTTTAAGCTCATTGATTATTCTTCGCCATTTAATATTAGAAAGCTAATACTTTGTATTCATGTCCCAACTTAAACCATGCACTTTTTTTAACTACTAATTAATGCTTTTAATTTTGATAGACTTGAGAAGATGATGTAAGACTCAAGAATATTTAATTAATAAATTTTAAAATGAATTATTTATGATGATAACTATAAATAAAAGTTAGATGTTATTCTCTTAATTTTTTTTTTCAAACTTTAGTTTTTAAAAAATATTTCTCTTTACATTCTCTCTACCACAACATAGATTTTTAATTGTGATTTCCTTACTAGATTAGATTCCTCTAAATTTGATAAAGTAGATTGAGTTGGATTGAAAGTAAAATCTACTCTAAGTTTTAAGTCTTTCCTTCTTAGAGAATATGTTAAGAGAAGGTGTAGGAATGAATTTTTGAAGACTTATCTGAATTGAAAGAGTTGTTTAGAAAGCTTTAAAGACCCTTTTTAATAAAACATGTTTTCGTCATTAATATAGGTTATGGTGACAATTCTTTATTATTCAACATGTTTTTAATTAAAGTAATAAAAATTACTTATTATTTTATATTAATTAAAATGTCTTTCTATATAAATTAGAAAATCTCATATTTCTTAACACATCAATACAAATAAGAAAAAAAATAAATAAGATAACAACTACATCACTCAATTACTAGAAAAATTAAATTATAAAATCTCAATTAAAAAATTATCAAAATTTTATATATTTAATAAACTAAAAATATTTAATAAAAATTAAATTAAAAATATTCAAATTTAGTAAGGATTTAATATTTAATTAAACATAACTTTATCTATTAATGTTGTTTCGGTTGATGTAGTTTATAATTTGAAAAATGTTCAACTTTTCTATATTAGCGTATCAAACTATTTATTAATTTTTTTTTATAGTTGAAAGATTTTATTTAAATTTAAAACACTAATTTAATTGTTGTAAAATTTCTGAACTATTTACCTTCTCATTCATGAAATATAATATAATTGAATCAGACAGGATCTATCTTAAGATTTGATTTACTGAGGTGTTTTGTCTGAGTTAAGGTCTTGTTTGTTCTTCAACACATTTGTCCTACGTACCCCGCCACACGACTACATTAAGCACCCAACTTTAAGCCGTCAATGGGGCTCTTCAAAGTCATTACTAATGACTTACAAAATAACAAATCACCATTTTAATAAAATTATATATATATATATATATTTTGATAAATTGTTTTATTTTTAACTTTTGTAAAATCACCCTTTTCAATAAATTTTACATAAATGAAATCTTATTAATTTATTACTGAAGTTATTATATTTATTGATATATGTGTATATACACCATTAATATTTAGTTAAATACTGTGATAACCCTTAAATTTATGCTGAAATGTTTAGATTATAATGCAAAATATTAAGTCTCCTAAGCTAGTAAGTAATTTTGAACGTTGATGTATTCTTATATGATGAAGATTTACTTTTTCAAGAACATACATTTCATTAAATATTTTCCTTTGAATCTCAATTTAATTAATAAGTATGAGATAACCAATGTACTATGTTCATATTTCGAAGATAGTTACGTTAAACGAAACCAACTTTGTTTTCTTCAAAAATAATAATATTATTGTTTCTTTGAAAATTGGAATTTCTCTTTGAAACGAAATCAAACCACACCTTATATATTTACAATTATGCCAAATATATCGTGATAATTTTTTTGTATATTTTTAAAATAGAGTACTAACACATTTTTCTTCTTACTTCTCACTTTTATTTCAGAGAGATTCAGATAGATATATAGGTGTGCATAGGGTAGTACAACTACAAGAGCGTAGAAAAAAAATATTTGTGACATTAATTATACAGTTCATATATGATTATCTGAACTAACTAATGTGAAAACCCAGTATTACATTAGATGTATTCTTCCGATCATAAATATTTTTATATGGAAATTACTCTTTACACAATCATTTTCTTTACACTTTTTTTTTTTTTTTATCGAAATCTAATTATAGACGATGGTTCAGCTTTTTCTAAAGTTTTAAATTTTGAAACAGTACTTAGAAAAACTTTCTAAACTTTTAACTTCAAAATTTATTTAATATTCTTCTTTAAATTTAATATTAAATGACTTTTAAAAATTTAGTACTCTTATAATTTTTTTTTTATTTTATAAAAAGTTTATTACAAATATTTAATGACATTTTACAAAATTTACTGGAAGCTCATCCTTTACAAATTTGTATAAAAAAATTTACAAGAAAATTTATACTAAATACCAAAAAAAATAGTGGTGTACATTTAGATGTGATTACTTTGTTTTGAAAATGGTTTTTGATATACTTCAAAATTAAATTTCAAAAAATGATGTAAAAATAAAATTTAAGGGAACTATAGTAAGACAAACAATATGTTAAAAGCAAAAAATAATTAACGTTTGCATTTCACTGGTTTTACATAAATATTTGTAATTAAAAAGTATACATAAAAATAAAAATACAATACGGATTGCACCGATTCTGCACTAGTTTGTAGTTTGTAGTTAATTAAAGTTATTCTCTGTTTTCTCCTGCACGGATTGCAAAAAATGGGAACTCAAAATGTTTTATTTTTGTTTAGAACAAATTTTTTAAACCTGAAGAAAGATATTATATATATTTTTTTCTCTTTTGATATTTTTATTTCTTTTCTTCTATCATATATTTCTTGAAATCCAACTGTAAAGTATAAAATATATCAGTAAAATAAAATCATAATTTATAGTCTTAATAAAATTTTAAAATGGACATAGTATCTATTTGGATATATTCAAATTCATATAAAAAAATGAATACATGTAATTTATTTTTTATAGAAATAGTGGTTACAAGTGATTATTAAATTCCTAACCTAGAAAATTGATTCTGTATGGTGAAATATAGTTTAAGTAGGAGTTAGATCCAGAGAAACCATGGTTGTAGTTGGAGTATTAGAATTGCCATTATTTTCTCCAACATAGTTGTACTCTCATATTCAACACCTCGTAAGTTATTGAAAGGCATAAGATCAACCCCTGGTGCCCTCCCTCAGAGTAGGACAAATCTCACTCAATTTGTCGGTTTTGATTAATCAAATCTAGTTATGTGTTGTGCACCTGCCTTAAATGCCCCATTCTTAATTTTCATATCAAAATTATTTTCTCAATTTTGTCACACTATACTGTCAACTATCTACTCCAAACATTTGCATGTGTTCTCACGTTTTTTTAAAATATTTTGCTAGATGTCACCGAAAAAAATAACATTTTATTACAAATGCTTTGTTTCTGTGATTTCTTGAATATTATAGTATCTCATATTATCACTATAAACAAAACTATTAGTTGTTTTCTCGCACTCACATGAATGTCTTAAATTGTTCCTATGAAAGAGAGCATCCAATTGGTAAATCACTGAAAAAATGCAACTTAGTTCTGCCACGTTAAAATTTTTGAGAACCATAACTGAAAAACACCGTAGGAGCCAAAAATGTTGTGGTCACCTCCACTCACCTCACAGTGAGATATTCAGATTCTAAGTCATGACGTGTAAAATGTTATACAAATGTGACGTAATTTTGTAATTAAATTTATATAAGAACCAAAAATTACTTATTCACATAAATGTAAGATCCAGAACATATTTCAAACTATATAATAATATTATCTTACCTTTTTCTAATACATGGTTATGTTATATTACTTCACTCCTGCATACAATCTTCATAAATTTACCATTATGACTTTACTCCATACACAGTTGCTCAGTAGCATGTGTTATAGTAAACGTAGAAATGAAAAAGATGATTAAAAAGGGTGGAGCAGTGAGTTTTAGGGAGTTATTTTTGATGATGAAAAATACAAGAGCATAGCATATATGTGCACTGCCACACTGCTATGGTATAAGTTGTAATGAAAAGTATCCTGCAGTTAGAAAAGGTAATGAAAATGGCAGGCACATAGAACACAGGGGAAAAAAAACGAAAACCCAACAAAGACAGTGACATAAAGCAGGTGAAATTACAGGGTATTTAATGCCGTGGCATAAGAAAACCGGTGGGTGGCTGTGTGTGTTATGCCAGCAATGAGCAGTGGGGAAGAAGTACTACATTGCAATCACTAAACTCACCTACCAAAAGAAGGATGAGGATAATTCAGAGTAGCATTCTACAAATGAAAGTCTGAAAAAGTTCAATTAATCAAAAGAAAAAGCTTATTTGTGTCATCTAAGCTTTGCAAAAGACTCTTGTCTATTATGATGAGTCCATGATATCAGTTTAGAATAAATGGTACTGGTCTGACTTCCTTTTCCCTTTGCTTGGTACACCACACTGTTGAACTAAAAATTATTGCTATATTCTTCAAATCAAACCTTTTTCTCTCTTTATGTAATGTGATGCTAAGAAGATATGCATTTCTCTTATTAATTGTTTTAAATAATTATGTATGGTCGTGGAAATAGAAGTCCTTTTTATCTGACATTTATCAGAGTCCTTTCTAAGGAACTACAAGTCTTGAAGTGAGAAGTCCCATAGTAGATAATTAACTTTCTAGATTTACACATTTCAGCTATCATTTTTTTTTACCAAAACTATGTAAAATAAGCATAAATTTGTGTGTGGTGTGTATGAGTTGATGAGTAGTTGGAAGGGTATCCTACACCTTTAATTTCTGAAATGTTTGTTTTATAGAATGAAGTTGATAGGATATGTTGAAAGCTAAACTGGAGACAAGTTTGGAAAAATTAATTTAGACAAGTATTTAAAAAAAAATCTGAAAAGAGTAATGAAACAAAGATATTATTTTGAAAAAAAGTTGAATAAATGAGGCAAGACTTGATTTGGGAGCTTTTAGCCTGGATTGCATGATAGTACTTTGTTTGAAATTTTATCTTGAAATGAAAAAGTGATTGATCACGAGCCTAGTCGTGGTGCTCCAACTCCGCGAATCACGCAGCCATTTTGGGAATTAACAGTCACATGGAACGGTAATCACCAATTAGCAAAGCATGTCCAAGAATAGAAACTGTAATTATAAAAAAACTCCAAATATCATTCATGTCTCCGTTTGGAAAAAATGTCTCACACCACTTTCATTAGTCCAAGTTAGTCAAATTCAGAATCAAGGGAACCAAACACAGGAAACACAAGAGAGGAAAGCTCTATCATGTCAATTTTATTAACTGCTATTCACTCCGAGAACAACAAATAAAAAAAAAAAAAAACTTCAGGACCTTTTTTTTAATTGTGGCCTAATCTTGATACAAGTCAAAGCGTAAAAATATTAAAAAAAAAAAAAGCCGCTAGCGAGAGTCTTGCGGCGGCTGCACCTTGCAGGGACTGGGTGGCAGACTGGTCTTTCCGGTAGCAACAAGACGTTGCACGAAGCTCTCGATTCTGTTAGCGTTAGTTTCCTGCAGTAACCGTTTTCCCCCAAACGGTAACGATTCCAACACTCTCTCGTTCAGCACCTTCTCTTCTTTTCCTTCTCCCAAACCGAACGCCTGCACCATCAGACGCCGTCAAGTAACTCCGTTAAAAAATGGTTATATTACAATTTTATTAGTATGAGGAAGTAGAGCGCAGTTCACTGAGACCGAGGCGATTCACTGAATGGAATTTCAATTAAAGAGAGTAGTGATGGCGTACCTGAATCCTGACATAATCCGTACGATTCCAGCAGAAGGCGTTGCCTAACATCTGGTCAACGGTCTCGGAAACGCCATCGAGCGCAATGTCAACCACCGCCGACGTGGAGCACTCACCGGCGGTGTCTATCCTCTTAGCCGGCGCACCGTTTCCGATCGAGAGCACGAGGAGATCCTCCACGCCGTTCACCGACGGGAAGTCGCGCTTGTTGTGGAGGACGTGCGTGACGGCCGCCGCGGCCGGGTTGTTCATCACCAGGCCGCCGTCGACTGCGGCGCACGAGGTCTTTCCGTCGACGGACGCGAAATGGAACGGCGCGAAGAGGCCTGGAGTGGCTGAAGTGGCGCGGCACGCCTTCCAAAGCTCGAAGTTGAAACTCGGCGACTCGGAGGCGTCGGCTCGGGAGAACACAAATGGCGCAGAACTCTTGAGGTCAAAGCAAGGGATGAGCAGAGGCTTACACGTATCTTTCATAGTCAACAACCGTCGCTCTTCCTCTTTTCTTTGGAAAACCCGCTTCAGCGCATTTTCCATGCTCCGCGCCGAGAATCTGCGGCGGCGGCGGAACACGCCGCCGCGCTTCGGCTTGTACAGTTCGCGGTTGCTGTCAGCGAGGAAGCGCACCGCCTCGCGGGCGGTGTAGAGAGGCCGGCCGAAGCCGTCGTCGGTGGTGATCATGGCGGCGAGGATGGCGCCAATGCCGGTTCCGGCGATGATGTCGAAGTAATCGGTGATTTGCGCGTGTGGATCGGAGGTCTGGGCTCGGATCTGGTCCTCGAGGTGGACGAGGGCGGCGCCGGAGACAATGGCGGTGGTTCCTCCGCCGTCGATACTGAGAATGCGGGTTTTGGATGAGGCTTCGTAGTGGGAAAGCCATTGCTGCTCGAGTTTGGAGAAGATCTCGAGCGTTACTTTGCTAAGCTCCATTGTGTTGAGTTTAGGCGTTGTGGTTGGTTGTTGAGTGCGCTAGAGGCAGAGTGAGGGAGTGAGGGAGTGAAGGGTGTGTTTGGCAATGGGGTAGTTATAATGGTTCTACATACAGGGTCCTTCTTCGTCCTTGTCGTTGATCTTTTTCTTCCTCTTCTTTTTTATTAGTGCGGTCTTTTGTTTTTTATGTTTATATTTAATTCTTATATTAATAATTATTTATTTCACTCCACATCCTCTAGTCACTACACTACACTACCCGTGTTGCCACTTACATCAGTTCACTATTGCTGCAGAGAGCGTGGTGAGAGTCTTACGTGTTAGACGTGTGTTTGCACGTGCAAGTGAGCGTGTCATTTTGCGGCAAGCGCTGAACTCGCCATATCAGTCGCTTCTCTGCTACCTAATATATGTTTAAGGTTAGTCTTACTGTTCCTCTTGTTTTTCTATAAATTCTATGGGGAGTTCCTTCGCGTTTCCTTTTGAATTTAATTATTATTGCCAGCTTGTTTTTCTATCGCACACCATGGAGATGTGAAAGATGATCGCAGAATCTTCCCTGACGTTTCCTGAACCTAGAAAATCGAGTGAGTTTTCCTCCTAAACTTTTATGCATCTATCTTCTACTCATATATTACCTGTTTACTTTTGGGCTAGTATTATATTCTAGAGCTTTTATAAAAAATTAACCGTTTACAGTTAAAAAAGAAACATGGATCAAACGTGTCTCTAAACTCTATATATTCTTTTCTATCACCTGAGTGGAAAAGGACGTGCACAAAAGACACACTTTGATGTGTATTTTTGCATGTAAATAATGTTTTGTCTCAATTTATGTATCTTTAGCTGGAGTTTATTGCACAGGACTGGAAATTTTTTTTATCAAAATTAGCAAGTTTTTTTGGCTACATTTTCAAATTTCAATATAGTATATCTCAATTGAAATGATTAATGTTATTTATTTCTCACCTATTTCAATTAATGCACATCTAAGGATGATTAATGAAGAATACTCGAAAAAACACATGGAACGCCAGAGAGTTACACATGTGGGCACTCAAGCAAGTTGAGTTGAATAAATAAGGCGGAATCCAAGAGGAAAGAGGAGTGAATTGAATAAAAAAAATACTCTAACAATATTCTGTCTTTAGTTAAAAATAAAATAAACTAGGTGAACTTTTTTTTTTAAATTAAATGATTTCACAATAAACACATTGATGCTTAAGACACAAACACGACTTTTATCATTTTACAATAACCTTCAACCAATAAGTCAAATGATACGGTGCTTACAAAGAAAAATTTAAGCAAAAATATATTTACATTAATTTGTTCAAACTTAATCTACATCTAACTGCTGAAACAACCTAAGTTTAAAAAAGTTCCACTTATGTAACAATTTTGATTGCAATCACTTGTTCACTTGCAAATGAAATGTGCTAGAGGTATACACTTCAAAAACAACTATACCACTTATATAAGAAATTTAAGGAAAGAGGTCACTTCTAGAAGTTCAACAATTTTGACATATATTCTATCTCTTCTTGTTGACTCTTAATGTTTCATGAGAGACTCACTTTATCTTTGTTGATTGATTTAATCCTAGTAATCTATGCGTAGAGTTATTTATTTATAGTTCAAAAAATCAATAATAGAATATTTTAGCTTGATAATTATTATCTGTTGAACCCACCACAGTATGAGATAAATAGTAAGAACAGTTATATTTTTGTTGTAGTGTAAAGGGTACAAAAAGAGAAAATAAAAGTAAGATACCATCGTCATTTTTACCATTTTTTATAAAAGTAAAGGTGAAAGAGTCAAAAGAAGGGTGCGAATAGTTGTTTTAATAGGGAAATATAACCAAATGATAACCTATTACATTCATTTTTACGGGTTTTGAATTCTCCAATCCCATAAATTTCAACCTTCACACCACGTGAGGTGAAATGAAAAAGTTGTTTCTGAAAAAATATATTTTGAATTACACAATTCGAAATATATTTATAGATATAGAAATATTTTTGTATTTTAAGTATGTAATTCTTAAATATTTGCATATACTAACATAATATGAGATCATAACAATACGTAGATCACAATATGTCTATGTTTGTAACGAGACAACAATCCTACAGTTTTCACTTACATCAATTTCCATCATATAACATAATTGGTAAGTAGCTTGGAATGTAAACACACTAATACAGGCATTAGAAAATACTTGAACAAAATGAGAAGTGTACACATGTCCTATACACATGAGTTGATGCATATTAACACATGTGGAATGCTTACTTCGTCATGAAATATGGTCATATTTTGTTTCAATAATAAACATGCTAAAACAATACTGTATCGACTAGCATTCACACATTTCATATCGGGCATAGTCATTCATTTGTCCACACTAGCCTGTGAAAACAATAATGGTAGTTAGAAAGTTATCATTGTAACATAGAAGTTGGAAAAAAGTGTGATGTCATAACTTATCATCGACATCCCATCAATAAGTAATGATCTTTTTAGTTGATGTATATGTTCATAACCACCAAACAATATAACATATTTATCTCACCACTGTCCAAAAGAAGTTGTTTTCTTGTTTTATTCCTAACAACATAAAAGTAACATAGAAAGTCAATCTCATGGACGTCACTATTTATTTCAAGTAAAGGTAACCTATATATGTGTTAGTTTTGTATGTGTTGTCCATCAAGAAAACAATGTTGAATGCATGTACCAACTTAATCGCATTTGAATGTGTCCAAAAAATATTTGTAATAATCTTTGTAAACTCGTTACACCGACTCCAATGAATACAATTGCCACAAGCAACATCATCAACGGTCGCATTTCCCTTCTGCCTCCTCTATGAGATCTCTTATATGCATATCTAGCACTGACAATTCATGGTTATATTCACCACATATCAATTTCAACACCCAACCTTCTTCATGGACAATTGGGTTGTTTCACAAGTTAAAAGCACAATCACACTTTCTTGTACCAATCACAATAACTTTCAAATTATTTATATATTTCCTATTCTTATCACCCATTTCACAACCTAACAACACACATGTCTTCTTTTTTTCTCTATTGTCCATTTACTTTTTTAGACCTTAATATGAAAACTACAAAATTGAGTTAAAATGTCAACTTACACACTTATTGAAGTAAGTCATTTCACTATCAAATACCTACACATTCACCTTAATAATGGATTCACATGTCTTCTTGTTATCAATGAAATTGCACTTACCTTATTTATTATAAATGGATGAATGTAATATCCTCCAATCAATTCTTCTTCAGGTGCCACTAACTTCATTTATTTATTATAAATGGATGAATGCAGTATCCTCCAATGAATTCTTCTTCAGGTGCTACTAACTTCATTATGTTAGACTCATCAATCTCAAAACTCAAAAAACTTATCTACTTCTGATATTTTATTCCACCACTTCTTCGTCATGTGCCACTAACTTCATTTATTTATTATAAATAGATAAATACAGTATACTCCCATCAATTCTTCTTCAGGTATCATTAACTTCATCATGTTAGACTCATTAATCTCAAAACTCAAAACACTTATCTACTTCCTATGATATTTACACAATGTTGAAATTGCATCTTTATATTCAATAACCACCACTAAATATATCATATCACATTTTTATTAAAAAATACAAAATTAAAATAAATGTTAAAATTTATTATAGTTATATTTTAAAACATAGAATTTAGAATACAAAATATATTCTAGAAGATAGGCTCCAAAATAGAAAATATGTACTATGAATTCTACTTTATAAATACATATTTGCATTTTAAATTCTATGTTCCAGGATATAATTTAGAATATAATATTTATTATACAATATAGAATACAAAATACATAAACGTACTATGGATTCTACATTCTAGAATACATATTTTTATTCCATTTTCTATGTTATGAAATATAAAAAACAGACTTCTAAAATTCAACAATATACAATGTAAAAGGTCATCGAATTGTACATTCCATAACTCAAACTGGAAAATGGAAAACAGATTCACTGAAACTACTGAAATAACCACCCTTAAACTAAACCAACATCACTGCCAGCCACTACCAGTAGTCATCAAGTACACCAACCCACTTCCAACTACAGCTTCCAACCACTGCCTCCAACAACCGTGAGCCACCAAGAACGTAAACCTACAAAATGCTCCAAACCAACACATTGCCACCCACATTGAACATTTATTCTCAGAAGGACAAACTGGTCATTTAAATTTATAAGTAGATGCAGGTTAAAATTCTTGGGGGCGGCAGAATGCAAAACCTCTTTTTAGCCATTCCGGACTATTCTTCTCTTTCAACCGCCGGAGCGGGTTTGGCCCAAAATAAAAATATAAAAGCCCAAAATCAAATTAAGTGATATATTGAAGGTATCGAAGAGGCTGTTTTCATCTTCGATAAATTGCGCCTCAGCTTATAAGAATCACATCATAAAACAGTCCATATATATATTTTTTTCCCTTAAGATAATGCTTGGGGACAGGCAATGTGCACACAGTACTGTATTAATTTGTTCTATACTCAACTAAAAAGTTTCGTGCCTATAGTAAGAATATTTTATATTTGAATAAAGTTTTAAACGTATATTAACTCAAAATATTTAAGAAAACTAAAAACATTTTTAATTAGTTATTCGGATTACGAGCATTCCCTATATTAGTTATTGCCTTTTTCAACTCTCATGTATTATTTTACAAAATCATTTACTTTGGTATTTAGTATTAGTAAAAATGTTATTTTATCACAATGACAGTGAAAGAATGACTAAAGCGAATTCACAGTTTTTTTGGTAAAGAGAGGAACTAAATAGTGGCGTAGAAAGTCTGGAACTAAAATGGTCTACTATTATGATTTCGAGGACGAATTTAGATTTTTTTTCTCTCTATCAATTCTCCATTATGTTTTTATATTGCATCATAATGTATTTCTCATTTAATATGTTTACATTTTAGGAGTTTATATTTGAATTCTTCTAATATAATGAGTTTACTTTAATTAATTCCGTTTGAAGGAGTACTAGTGGTATTTTTTTAGTGATATTTGTTTTTAATATATCTCTTCTTCTGTTTTTTAACAATTCTCTTCATATACACTTTATCGAGAGGAGTGCTAGCATCACACTTCTCCTAACATTTAATCTACTATTTGATAAAATTATTGAAGATTACAAAAGAAATTCATAACTAATAATAATTTATCATTAAATTTACATTAATAATATGAATTATGAGAGTTTATATGTGATATTCCACATGGGAGGCTTTCAACATTTCATATCACGTAACAAGTTAAATTTGGAAGTTCTATCAAATAAAAGAAAGAGTTTAATATTTAATTTTTTCAATCATGGTGACTTTCACTATTATTTTTTTAATACAATATTTAACAAATTTTGAATTAAACATTGTAAAGGACTCTAGTTTAGTTAAACACAGATAATTTCACAAAAATCTACCTTTAGATTACTTCCACAATAAGATAATTTCACATTCTCAAAAGTAATTATTATTTATAATGTTACTCCAACGTGGAGCAATCAACGGTGGCCTCTCCACATCATGTTCACATAAAACTTGGTATTTTCAGTTGGTTCTACGTAGCAGGCAACTTTGATTCAACATAATTAATTAATTAATTAATTATTTCTATTATTTTAAATGTGAACGAATCGGTTCGTTACCCAATAAAACTTTTATTGTTTTAATATTATATAGGCAGAGGAAGAAGATTAGGTCAACAATGCAAGCTACTTTAATAAATAAAGTATTTTACTAATATACTAATATACTGAATGTTGTTGTCATGCTCATGAATGTGTACTTGGCGGGTAGAATCTATTAATTAACAACTAAATCTTTTTAAAAGTGTCTTGTATATTTTAACCAGCATGAGCGGTATCTATAGGAGCAATAAACATAGACAAACATTCAAAAAAACCATAAACAAATAGGACAAGTGGAAGGAAGTGGATCTTTCTTCTTCCATTTCTTATCTTATATTTCTTAATTTAGAGAAATTTTCTATAAATATAAAATTAATTGTTTCTTTCGTCTCTATTTATTACTTTACCTTGGAAAAAATTAAAGTTACTCTCTGCTTATATCTTTACTTAAATTTTACCTTAAAGTTTAATGTAAAATAGTTTTAAAGAGCAATGTAGAGAGAAGTGGGATAAAAAAAATACAGAAACAGAGAACAGGGAGAGAAGAAAAAGGGAGAAAGAGAAATGAAAAAATTTGTGTAATAGTCAAAGAGAGTGAAACATTAAAAAGTTAATTTTATTTTGAAAATTAAACAATTTTGTATAAAATTAAACTATTTAACTTCTTAAAAACTTCACATAATGTTTTAACTATAAAATGTATTTAAGATGACCTTTTTCTTTAATTTAATAATAAAAATAACATCATGAATAAATATGTTATACAAACATCTAATTATGCATGACTGGGAAGAAAATTGATTCAAATTGACTTGGTGAGTTAAAGATCTTCGGATTCTCTTTCTAGAATATAATAATTAACATAGTCTTTTATTTTGTTGAAACAATCAAAATAAAATATAATATAGCTTGATAAATTGATAGTAATTGACAAAATAACCGAATAGAATAAAAAATCCGTCAAATTTTATATTTCACTTCAAGCTACGCTTCCTTTCTATAGTTTGTTTGTGACTTACAACCCAAGGTCACCCACCATTCATGATTAAACTTTTAGTTCTTTTATTATTAGTTTATTATAACGAATCCTAGACGTGTGATAATATTATAAGTTAGCACCAAACAAATGGTACTAAACTGTAATCTTTAATTCAAAAGATTATTATGGTTAGAACCGTAGTGTTTATCAAGTTTAGGTATTCAGAATTGGACATTCAACACTCACAGCGGCAAATGAGAGCATTCAAAGTTTGAAGAGTAAAGTTATCAACTTTTGTATAATTAGTTTCCCGTTGTCAAAGTCCAATTGAATTCTGAGTCTCATCGGTTGCTGAAAATGGCTATTAATCATTCATCAATGAAAGCCAAACTTGCTTTTCTAGAAACATTTTGAATTCGCTTAAACATGTAACTTTACTTCTCAAAGCAACCCCATGATGGACTTATAATTTCCATAAACAAATTGATAAAAGCGATTTTGTAATATTAAGTACTGATATAAAGAATACATTTTATAGATAGTGTAACACCTCCGAAAGCTATATGTCCATATAAAACTATGATCATGTCTGCCGTATATTATAATATATCTATATAAATACATTTCTTGGGAAAAAAGTCATTAAAACAAAATAAACTACAAATATTTATAAAATAAAACTTTAATAATATCAATTTCTGGAAGCTTGTTCACTTACAATAATATGCTTTCATATCAAATAAGTTTATAATAGAAACTTACATCAATATCAATATAATAATAGTAATTTTTTTTATGTACGCCACATATTCATATGTTATCAAGTTGGATGCAAGTCTTTTTTTAATTTTTTACCAATTAAAGTATTTTTCATATGACTAAATAATAATAAAGTGGAAATACATTTTAATGAGAAATAATAATAAAGTTGATATATTTCTTAATGTGAGCTTTTGAATTTATCAATTTTATTTAAGATTTAATATCACTCAGACATCACTTCATGCAATAATTCAATTAGAGTCATCTATCTAAAGTTAAATCTTATATACATATATACCAAATTTATATGCATGTATATAAACAATCAAACAATATTCATCACTCACGAAAAATTACTTAAAATGAGCACATGTCATGCATCTCAACATCAATTATATATTTATCCATAACATATATAACTAATCTCACATTTTATGTAAAAATATCGTCATCATAAACATGTATAAAGGTATATATATCATAACATTAAGACATAATAATATCATCAAACCAACATAGTGTCATTTGAGCGAGTTTTTCTCACTTCAACAACCTCACCAACCTTCATACAATAACCTATATTTCCACTTGAGCCATATCTACTTGTTCGAATAAATCTAACAAGTTTTAGAGGACTTTTTCATGGCATTTGGTAGCTTGAGCGGCCAACCCAAAGTTTGAGTGCCCAATCTAGTGCTTAAGGGTTCAAACCATGAGTCAAACACTAGCCTACATTCAGGGCACATATATACATTGCCTTAGCCATGCTTAAATGTTTAACACAACACTTGAGTCACAAGACATATCGCTTGAGTGTCCCTTTAATGCTTGAGTAATATGTTTCTAGAGGAGAAAAAATTGTCTCAATATCTCTCTTGCTTGAGCTATACATCTTGTTACTTGAATGACATGTTGGAAAAATCGATGGAGAAAACATCGGGGAGATCAAACAAAAATGAGACAGTCTTTTCCACATTGGTACACTTCCTCTCGAGCAGAATGGGACACACTTGCTTGAAAATTTGTCAAGAAGACTTTCGATATAAGGATTAAACTATACTCGTTTGAGTCAGTCACAAAGACGAACCATCAACTCTAATATCACTTGTTACAAAATTTGAGAGGAGAAATACTAGAGAAATCAAACAACAATAAGACATGATCCATACCCATATAAAAAATTGACACCACCTTTAACCCAAAACCTTAAGATAATAGATTTGTAGGTCTTCTTTTTTATATGTTACTCAACTTTCTCATTATTCAATGTAAGACTTAGACTCACACTGTGAATACCTAACATAACCAACATGTCACCCAAACAATATAAGATGAAGAATGTAATGCTCACACCCAACTTAATTTTGTCTAAATGACCACATATTGTTAATTTTGTCTAAATGACCACATATTGTTAAAGCAAAATTGAGACCCAAAACATTCCTTATTATCTTAACACTAAGTATTTCATGAATTTTTATCATCTATAAATTTATATCTTTCAAACTCACTCGTTATAACATCTTAATTCATAAAACAATAAATAATAATACAAACATATAATTATACTATAGTAAGACATAATTCACATCTCTATAGTTTTCATACATTTTATACATTTAGAATAATCTGATTGCATAAAAATAATTATTAACTTCTCTTATTAGAATTGAAACTTGTTTATCCATCAACTCTTTTATAATTACTTTTAACAATTTAGGTAAACTTCCAAATTCAAGTTCACATTAGTAACATTTCCCCTTAATCAACCACTGAAAGAAAAAATCACTTGAAATAGAATTAATTTTATTTATCATAATTAAGCTTTAATATGTAATCTAATATATATATATATAATAACTTTGCAAAATCTTAGAAAAGTAACCGTTACAAACTTATTTTTGAAAAGTAGAAGTTTCTAAAGTTTAAGATTTTAAAATAAATTAATATATATATATATATATATATATATATATATATATAATTTCACTTAATTACTAGTTTACTCTAAAATTTATAATAAAATAACATTAGATTTTACATATATTCACTACACTTTATTATATTTATGGTTATTTAAAAACTACTATACTGATCAATATGGGTTTTTAGTAGTAAAAGAAAACTGAAGTAGATATTCATTAATGTTTGGAGACTATTGATTAAAAAAATGATACTAGTGAACCAGTTTGTTTGTATTTATTTTTTAAATAAATAAATTTTAAATAAAATAAACATTTTTATATTTTTTTCTAATTTTTTATGGAATTTATTTTTTACTGTCTATTAAGAATATATCATATCAGTTTCTTAACTAATGATCGTTTCAAAACTTAATTATTTTAGATTTACACTAACTAAAGCAGGTCATCCTAGTTTATCTAAAAGTCATTTTCTATATTATTTTAAGAAAATCCTAAACTTTAATGAGTGTGGCGGTTAGTTGGGTCATTTTCTAGGGGCAGGGTTCTCCAGGGCACAAATAATTTCAAATTTATACGTAGACAGGATTATATTTAGGGGTTATCTCCATTTGGTTTGATTCAATTTTTAATCAAAATTTTTCCCAAGAAAATAAAAAATTCAAAATTCAGTTTTAATATAATATAAAATTTAAATTGATATTTAATAATGTAGTTTGAATCCATATTTTAACATTGTATTAAAAGTAAAAATATTAAATGTTTTCTTTAACTTAAGTGAAATAATATAGAGAAAGATAGTATTAATTTTAAAAAATAAATATAAATAATAAATTAATCCCGTAAATAATAAATTAATTAACATGTTCCAAAAAGTTAATTATTAGTTTATTAACTACAATAACGGTCTTTTAAAACGAGTGACAGCAGGCGCCACCTTAATTCTTCATCTGCTTAATTTTCTCTTAAACTAATAATACAAAATATATTTAATATCTACGGTGGCACTGCCACAAGATATTTTCGTACTTCTTACAAGTTCCGAATAAATGGACACGTGTATGCTACCCCACAGCAATATCTTCACCGAGTTTTCGAAGCACGCGCCAGTTAGCGCGTATGAGTTGACAGAAAAGATTTAATAAAGTGACACATGGCAAAGTGCGCAGTGCTGATATCATGTTCCACCAGACATGGACCTGTGTGCCACGTTGGCACTGGCAAGCCACGAGGCCCGTGATCGTCCACGTGGAAACCATGAACGGCCATGATCGAGAGCGAAACCGTATGCTACTGACGAGGAGTGTGGAGCGTGAGTGTGAAAGCGAAATATATTAAATAAAAAAAAGGAAGAGAGATAAGGTGATTTCATTAAAATATTTATTTATTATTATTATTATTATATTGGTTTAATAAAAGAACAGAGAAGAAGGAGGGAGAAGTGAAGTGAAGTGAAGTGTTTAAGGGAAGAGACAGAGAAGAGAAAGAAAGGTGATAGCGAAAAGAAAGGGAGAAGGAAGTGGAAGCATTTTTTCAGCGGAAAACACCACCACTCCTTTCGGTCTCAAAGGAATCCGACCCTTACGCCGCCGCTTCTGCTGGGATTTCGCTGCCGCATCCTTTTCGACCGTTCTGATTTTTCGCCGCTTTCCATACATTTCATGACACAACAACAAACCGCAAATCCGCCATAGATCCAACCAGAGGAAGATCGTCCTCTATGTCCGCAAACGTCTTCCCTAGACGTCGTCACCCTAATATCTCCCTCCGACTCACTTCTCGTATGAATTGCTTTTTTCTTTTTTTTCTTTTCTTAATTTTCGTGACGCGTCTCTGATTTCTTTTATTCGACAGAGGAGGTGCAGGAGATGAGGTTAAAGGATAATAATGATGATGATAAGAGGGAATGGACGAAGAAGAGGAGGGGGAGTAACTCACACAGCACCGAGGAAGAGAGTGTGGGGAATGAACAAGACGCGCGGTTGCATTCTAATAATACGACGTCGTCCGCATCTGATCTTAACCACCGGGGACGGAACGTAATTGATGAAGTGATGATCGGAGCTACAGTGCCCAGGAGGACTCGTTCAGGTATTGTCGTAATTCTTTTATTTTTGGTTTCTCTTTGGCAACACTGATTTTTGCTTTTTGGATTTTTTCTTCTCTCAGCTTCTGTGAAAAGACCGCATCGCAGTTGGGTGGAAGAGCAGAGTGCTGAAGCTGCGTCGCCTTCTTCTTCCAATGTTTTTCTTTCCAAGAGGATGGTCTGAGATACCTTTGCATGTTTTTAATATTTATTTGCTTGATCTGTTTTTTTTTTTGAAACAGAATTGATAGGATGTGTTTTGTTGCAGAAAGCGATTGGACCGTCTTCGTCGAATCAGGAGGACGTTGAGATTGAGATAGCTGAGCTTCTGTACAGTTTAAGAGCTTCCCAGAACCATGATTATTCTTCTTCGCAGAAGGTTGAAGCAAGTGATTCGCCTCCGCTTTCGTCTTACCCTGCCATTGATGCTGGTGGGTTGAATTTTCGAATCAGATAATGAATTTTCCTCTTGTCCTTTACGCTTCTCTCAACCTCTTCTCCTTTTTCGTTTTTTTTTTTCCGTTGGCGTTTCTATTGGCAGAGAAGAAGAAGAAAGTGGAAGGATACAGTTCTTCTTTTTTCACTCTACCTCCGAACAATTCAGTTCCCGAGTCAGCCGTAATTGAAAGCAAGCAACATGTAGAAACGGAGAAAACTTCGTCCGAATCACCTAGGATGTCTGGTGGTCATGGAATTGGATCTTCCCAGGGTCCGAAACAGGACACGGAGGGAGATAATTTGAGTACAGGTTGTGGATGTGGGGATGCTGTAGATGGAAAATCAGAATCCAAGTTGAATGTTGTCGACAAACATGATTGTGCTTCTACCTTAAGGTGAGCATTGAAATTAGAGAAAAGACGACCCAACTTTTTGTTCTATTGTTGTTTGATTTTCTGATTGTGATAACTGATTATTGAACCCATTATCTTGTTGCTGAATTTTACTAGGACATGCCATGATGTTCCGGACGCCAATGACAAACACAAGTTTGAGATTGATCTAATGGTAAGGATATATCTGTTTTTGAATGTCTATTACTGTATCTCTCTTTGCGTATTGCTATTAAGTGTATGAAGATGAATCTCTTTGTTCCAATTACAGGCTCCCCTTCCTGTGACCTTATCGCTAGAAAGGGATAACTTGTCTGGGGGTGAAGACAGTAACAAGGTTGCAGACAAGGTAGAAAGTTTCAGTAAGAAGGAGAAAACACTAGGAGAAATTGAAGAGGTGAAAATGAAAGTTGATTTGGAGAAGTCAAATGAACATAATGACCTAGCGACGAACCATGAATCAGGAGAGATGGGTAGGAATACAGAACAACCAATTACTATGTCCACAAATCCCAAACTGCAGAAAACTGGTAGGTTGAGAGATTTCGTTTTTCCTTTTATCGATATAATTAAGCATACCGCACCATCTGCAAACTCTGATTTTGCTTTCTTGTTGAATAGAGGTCTCTTACACTTCTTTACTTCTTCAGCTCAATGTAGTTCAATATCTTCTTCAGTGGCTGTATCAGAAAGGCCAAGCAGTTTCTCTTCCCTTGGGTACTAGACCATTGATTTTCCTCACAATAGTTTTTTCTTTTCCTTTTCGTCATTTTGATCCGTATCTGACTTGACGGTTGGTCTCATGTGAATATTGTGGCTTTGCTTTTCTAAGAACAGTAACTATGATTTGCAGTTACATGCCGCCCATGGGGACAGCTGTGAAGACAGATAAAACAACAGGATTATTGACTGTCCCTCAAGTAATGCTATTTCTCACTAAGTTGGATATTGTTATACTTGTTTAAGTCCTTTCTTTGTTCTTACTAGTGTCAACCTTCTAACATTCTTCCTGCAATATGGACCTGTGTTATTAATGTTTCCTGCATAATTCAAACATATAGCATGGGAACTTTGTTCTGTCTCCACCTCGACCTAAGAAATGTGTAACCCATCGTTACATTGCTTGGAACATCTTCATGCACCAACAGTGTACAAAGATGAATACCCTTTTGCCATCTGCAATTGGCTGTGGTTCTATGTGTGACACAAAGCTCAACAAAGTCCATTCAGCTGAAAGTGTAATTGTTGGGAAGCAGTTTCATAAACAGTCACCAGGCGTCAGCCATAATGCTGCACTGGAGAAGGGATGCGCTACCACTAGTGATTTTAGTCTTGCTGCAATTAAAAAAAGTTCTGGTCCTGCCAACTCAATGGATATGACCCAAATGAAGCAGCTTATGCTTCATCAAGGTCCACATCCAGGGTCTTCTGCTAATATAGTGGTATGATCCTGTCTTCCAGTTGTTTATACAGTTCAATAATAGGAAATTGTGTATTTTTGTTCTGGAAAGTCATGTGTTTTAACTTTGAATGTAGCATGGTCCTGCTTTTCTAATTCCTCCTGGGGAACATCAAGCATCTATAATAACAGGTACTAGTCCAGTTGGTGGTGTGAACAACGCTATCAGTGCTTCCTTGTCTAATAAATTCCAAAGTTCCCCAGTTGTATCTCTTGGTGCCCCAACACTGCCAGCAGTTGCTGCTGCAATGAGCTTTAGCTACCCAAATTTGGCAGCCAATGATGCTCCATACATGACAATAGTTCCGAATAGTGGGTATCCATTCCCCTTTTCAACTCCCCTTGGACCATCTGCAGCTATCAGAGGTGCAAGTCCTGCACAGTCAACACCTATTCTCAATGGACCTTTGTACTCTTCTCCGATCTTCCACCCACTTCACTATCCACAACAGCTTCCCCACTCCCAACCACTGGTTCAACCTAGTTATCTTAATGCAAGCACATCTAGTGTTTCATCATCATCCCATAAGCAGTCACAGGGAATGCAAGGTAACAACAACCATATCTCCACAACTATGCAACTTCAGCAATCACAAAAGCAGAACACCTCACAGTCTCATCTTCGCAAGCATGAGACTGGGATGGCCGGAGAGAATGCTCCATCTGCTTCAGCTTACTCCCAAAAGAATGTTTTTGGGCAAAACTTCCCTATTCCAGTTCAGTCACTGAGCCTTTCTTTAACGCCATCTGCAACATCGGATAGTGTTGGTGGCAACAGTGGAAATTTTGGTGACAAGCAGCAACAGACTTTGATGGGGGGAATTGAGCAAATTCCATCTCAACCACATGCTATCTCATTTGCTGCATATAATGGGACAAGTATTCCTTCAAATCTTAACTTCTCAACCATGGCACAAAACCCAGTGATACTTCAGAGCCTGCCAGATATTGCATTGCAAGGATATCATGCTGCAAGTACATCTCATGCAACTCAACAAAAGATGTATCCCATAATAGAAGGGAACAGTGGGGATAGTTCTTCCCACCGAGATGATGAAAAGAAAGCCATTTCCGGGAAGCCATCAACCAACGGACCAACAACCCTTGCTTTTGATAATTCAGCCAAGAATCTTAACTTAGTTTCATCTCCCATGAATGAAAACTGGCCTAGTCGTTCCATTGCTTCAACTACAACAACCACAAGTTTGCCTCTTTCTAGTATTGCCGCAAAGTCTCAACAGCCATCACAGCTGCTTCATCTTCCGCAGCAGCACGGAATGTTACAGCAGCAACCTGCTGTGGCTACTCGATATAAAGCCTCGCCAACTAATGCTACAAGTGGTGCAAATTTTTTTACTTCCCCAGTTTATTCACAAACTCAAACTCAGAGCAAAAGTTCTATTAAAGGCTCCCAGTCAAAAATCTGTGTAACAGCGCCGGATTCTCTTGTTCATAACCCATGTATCATAACTTCTACTGCCCCGACTCTCCAAAGTTTTTCCCAGGATCAAGGAAGAGTTTCGCAGGGTCATATCCAAATATCTTTTGGTGGAAATTACATATCGTCCATGCCACTCCAAGGGCAACAGCTATTCAATAACAACCAGTCTCTTGGTACAACAGTTGCAGGAATTCCACCTAGTGGAGCCAACTTGAAGACAAATTCCCAGGGGAGCAAGGTTAGTTCATCAGTGAACTCTTCGCAGATGCAACAAACCGAGAATTCTTCCACTGGAACTGGCCAAAAATCTTCCCCATTTTGTGGGAGAAATGTACCATCGATCTTGAGCTCGTGCCCCAGTCACTTATCTGAACTCAAGTATTAGAAATCAAACGGTATACTGCTCCAGACAAAAAAGGATTTCTCTGCAATCCCACTCTTTTTTTCTGTCGCAATCAGTACTTCATGGAATGGATGTCCTTGTGGTGAAGAACGCCATGACATAGTTTGCAGTATAAAAGGCTTACGCCTTCAGCTATTTCCGAAAGAGCAAATGGTTGAAAACAAATTTTTGGATTGGTTTGGAAGCGTGTGTTTATACCCCTTTTGACGTACAGATGATCCTGGGCGATGGATTATTGTGGCAATAGTATACAAGAGACGTGAAAGAAAACTTCGTTGATAATATATACTCAATGATTTTCATTGTAGTGACAGAACAGATGCGGCCACTTTTACTGGTGAGTGACAGATAATGAAAGGAAGCAAGGGCATTGGGCCTACAACTTTTAAATCTGAGAAGGGATTACTATCTTTGTCGATACATTTTGAAAGGCCAGTGCATGTGAGTTTGGCCTTATTATTTGGCGCGTTAGATGCAATTCTGATATGTAGATATATATCATATCATGTCTTTTTCTTTTGGTTTTTAGTTCCCATAGCAGCAACTGTACTTAATAAATTATGCTTTATATATATATATATATATATATATATATATATATATATATATATATATATATATATATTTTTTTTTTTTTTTTTCTTTTTTTT
>Ga0099824_1001325_pt1 | contig 34378 bp, 17 predicted proteins | sample SiratrowhiteBW_FD_76837 | JGI IMG/M metagenome (GOLD analysis project Ga0099824, IMG submission 76837) | Root nodule microbial communities of legume samples collected from California, USA - Siratro white BW | ecosystem: Host-associated > Plants > Roots > Nodule | place: USA: California... | reverse complement strand
TTTTTTATTTTAATTTAAACAATAATCCCCTCAACCATTTTATTGTTTAATTTCAAATTAACTTCACATTTGTTTCAATTTAATTTCAATTATTTTTATCAATAATTAAAACCACTTTTGTAAGTGTGTATTTATTTTAGTTGCACATTAGCAATACATCACACCTGCCAAATAAAACAGAAGAGGAATAGATGGAGAATATTAACCCTATTAAAATCCTACAATATTCTCACTATATTAATTAACTTATTAATTAAAATATTATATGCACAATTTCATCTAGTAAATTAAGACCGTGTCCTCTTTTCACGATTTTATTTAATCTTATATTAAATCGTGGAATAGGGCCATGATTTCTTTACAATGATATTGTGTCTCCTATGCACGATTTACCCATATCCAAAAATAACTAAAAAAATACACCATTTCAGAAATTTTAAAAAAAAAATTACACCAATTTGAGAAATTTGCCCAATATTAAACAGATCATATGTTTCATAAGGTGACATAAAAAAAGTAAAAAAAAAATGATATTATCTGTACTAAAATTTAAGGTTATGATCTTAAATGTGAAATTATATTTCAAACTTATCCAAACTAAAACGCCTAATATAATTATAAATTGTTTTTTTTAAATAAATTATTATTTAAAATAATTAGAAATTGATTGCATAAGAAAGATCATATTTATTGTTGTGTAGTTATTTATTGGATCAACATTGTTGGGCTTTTTCGCATAGAAAGCCCATATTAAAAAAAATCTTCATGAGTTTGGACTTTGATATTTTTTATTATTTTATTAATAATGATACAATAACAAATCGTCATTTCCTATGTATTAAGAATTTTACAGAAAATAGTATTAAAAATAAAAAATTCTATTATCATGATTTTATATTCATTAAAAAAATAAAATTTATTTATTTCAAAATATATTTTATTTTTCTTTCCTGTTATTAAAGATAAGTTTAGAATAGAAGACAAGTAACAAAACTGGGAGTCTATGCAATCAATTATTCAAATTCCTCCACATAATTTCTGCACTATAAAAGTTAAATATAAATTTATGATATAATCTCAAAATTTTCCTAATTTTTAAATGATTCTTTACATAATGCAATATATAACAATGCTTAAACATATTTAGTAATTTGTGGAACAAACTTTACATATTTTAATTTTTACGCCACATAATAACGAGTACTTTTAACTTTAAATAAAGATTCAAGGGTAACATCCGTTTTTTAATTCTTGTAAAATTAGAAAACTTCATTTCTCATTCTTATAAAGTTGTTAAAATTTTCAAAATTATAAAGATACCATTATTATTGACGGATCTAATGTTTACTAATGAATTTTACAATAAAATATATTTTTGTCTTTATAAAATTATTATCGTTCATTTTTATTTCTCAAAAATGTGAACAATTCTTTAGATTTTTCAAAATTACAAATGTGTTATTATTATTAACAGTTAAAGATATTAAATATTCTACTTATTAAAACGTTTAAAATCACAATAAAATAAATATTTTTGTTAAAAATAATATATATTTTATTTATACATATAATTTATTCATGATTAAGATTCACAATTTATAGGATTTAAAGTTCTTAGAATGTGAAAATTTATACCAATCTTCCCCATAAAAGTTATCAACTAAACATTAACACAAAAGAGAAGTTTGTAACACTTAAAAAAAATCATGTTTGAAATAAAGAATGTTAAAACAACTTCATTTTTATTATAACAATTACAATTGCACATAAGAACTAAACATGTATAAAAATCCTCAATTTTGCGTGTTTGCGTTTTCAATTTCAAACATTTGCGTCAGTGAGCATTTTTTTAGTTTAGTTCACTGACTCATAATTCCCAGGGCTATGGAGGAACTAAACTCTGGTTTCTTCAACCCTGCAATTTTGGATTCCCTCACTGAGGATTCTCTTCACGAAATCATGGGCAGCTACAATGGCTTCTGCAACGCAACGCAATCCCTTCTAACCGGGAAAGGCGATCTCTTCGTTGGTCCCGACTTCATTTCTCACGTTCACGCCCTCTGCAAACACCGTCTCCATTCCCTCGTTCAAGACCACTTTCTTCGAGTCCTCGAGGTACCCGACAATTTATTTCACCGATAGTGGTCCAAAGTTTGGAAATTTATCGACTATTTTGGTTGCAGGAGACTTTTGAACGAAATGGGGCATCGAGATTTTGGCGCCATTTTGATCCCTACTCTCATGTTGGGGGTTTGAACAAGAATGATGACCTTGATGTGAGTGTTTTTGATCCTTACTTGACTTCTTTTTATCTTTTCTTTTCTCGTTGTGGTGAGTGTTTAGTTGTGCTTCGTGAATGGTTGAAACAGATTGACGAGGATGAGATTCAGAGTGTGTTGTATAATGCTTTGGAAGAGGTTACTTTGGAGAAACAGTATCAGGAGAAGTGTCTTTTGATGTTGGTGCATGGTTTGCAATCTTACAAGGAGCAGATGTCAGAGGATAAACATGATTTTGAAGGAGAAAGAAATTACCTTACTTCTAAGTATCAATGGATTGTCGCTTCTGTTCTTATGGCCACACTTCCTCGGCATTTCCCAGGTTTGTTTCACTTTGATAGGTTAACGATGGTTTGTTATAAGTAAAGTGGTTGCTTAAATTTTGAAAACTTGTTTACAAATCTCATGGTTTTCACCATATGTGTACTTTTATGTCAAAGTTTGATATGATTAGCTCTAATATACTGGCTACCATTGGTTAGCTCCTAATGCAATATTTTGAGCTCTTGATCTATTTTGATTTGTCTCTTTTAAAGCGAGTAACTGAGTATGAGTCAATAAGTAATGTTTTTCATTGATAAAAAAAACAATGGTTGATGTTCCAACTACATCCATGATTTATAAGCTTCTTTATGTAATATTTACCCACCAATGATTGAAATTTGTTACTTTACCTTCTAAAAGTGAGTTACTCACTTTAGAGAAGGCACTTCCTTTTTTGACCTTTGTGAGAACATTGTAGTTGCTTGAAAGCTCTGCTTATTAAAAATACAGTTACTGTCTTTTCTGTTCGCATCAATTTCTCCTGCTTGATATTTTTTAAGGAGCTTACTGCTTTCTTCCCTTTTTGCCTTGTATGTTTTTTCCTGTTTGCAACTATTAGTTATACTGCATTGGTATTTTAAAAGAAAACTGGAGGAGTTAAGTACGATCATGGATGAAGAGTTCTGTGATGATGCATCTCAAAATAAGGATGGCATGGATTTAGATGAAAAAGGAAAAGTATGCAACAAGGTTGGTGAAATGGATGTTGATGAGTGCTATAGTGACCATAGGTTTTCGGAAAACAGTAGACTGGTGAAGAACATTGGAAAGGTTGTTCTTGATCTTAGAAATCTTGGATTTACTTCCATGGCTGAAGATGCTTATGCTTCTGCTATATTTTTACTACTGAAGGTGAGAATGTTTCTGAAATTCAAAATCCTGGCTTTTCCTGTTTTCCTCAATCTTATTTTACCAATTCGGCTCTCACCATTTTGTTTCACTTTTGTGTCTCTTTGTAAATCTAATCTTGGATGGAATTTGCCTTTTTCCTGTCTGAATGGCAGGCAAAAGTAAATGATGTAGCTGGTGATGATTTCCGGAGTTCTGTTTTACAATCTATTAAAAGCTGGATACAGGTTTGTTATGCATATAGAATTTCACCCTAATTATGCTATAGTTTTCAATTGTTGTTTTTATAATTACATTGAGACATAATTTTGACTCTAATTACATTATGAATGTGAATTTTGCATCAGATTATAATAATTAATGTTGTAGTACATTTCATCATTTAGATAGCACTTAGCTATTTCTTATTTTTCGATGTTGGGAATTGATAAAAGAGACTGGTCAAAGGATGCCCAACCAGCCAAAAACATTTCCCATATCCAGTCTTGTGAATATGCCACATACAAGTTTCACTCCACTTGTTTTGTTAATAGCATTTTTTGCTTTGTTAGTAGTGTTGCATCTCAATTCTTACATAACTATGATTTCTTTCCTCATGATATATTATGCTAAATTCATTACCTATACCATACATGATATATACTAAATTCATTACATATACCATATATATATGGATTCAATTAAATAATATTTTATTATGATGCTTTGCTTTGGCCAATCATTTGTTTTCACAGGAACAACCCAATTTACATGCTTTATTAAAATATCAATGTTCATATGCATTAAGTCTAGTAGATAAAAAGTATCTGCACAGTGCATACGAGTTCCAAAGTCATTCATGGAAGAACTTTTTTTTAGACCCTGGTTATATAATTCTGAAAATTTGGCAGTCACTGCACTTTATCTAAAATATATTTTCTGCCCATAGTAGCCAATTTAGAAAAAATGTACGCTCTCACAATTCTAACACAGTATGCTGGTAACTGGAATCCTTCAGGCTGTTCCTCTCCAATTTCTGCATGCCCTTCTTGTCTATCTTGGCGATGTAGTTAGTTATGAAAGTACTTCATCAGGTCTGAAATCACCTTTGGCGCCACAACCATCTTCATGCTGTCCTGGATTTAATACTCCCTCTGAAGGGCTAGTGAGATGGAAGTTGCGGCTGGAATATTTTGCATATGAAACACTGCAAGATTTAAGAATTGCTAAACTATTTGAGATAATTGTCGATTATCCTGAGAGGTACTTTATTTCTTGTTCTCTTTATTTCTTCTGGGTTTTCTATTAGAAAATTAATTATCCTCTTTTATTTCTTAACAAATTGAATCAACACCTTTGACTAAAACATATTTGTGGTTATAGCTTCCAGTCATAGCAGAGAGATTGACAATTGTTCTAGGATTTAAGATTTTATTCTAGAAAGGAAGTTGTTTCTGTTTGTCTGAACAATGAACTTTGAATTTGAATTATCAACTCTTTCTTCTAGCAGTTGCATGCTTTAACTTCGGTTTTGGTAACTTTCAAGCTCCAACATTTAGCACTTATGCCATTTGACTTGTCTTAACTAATTAATTATTTTCTAGACTGTGGCTTGTTTGTTCATGCATGTCTTCTGATAATTTATTTTCTTTTTCTCTCTACTAATTATGGAAGCTCTCCTGCAATTGAAGACTTAAAATTGTGTCTTGAATACACTGGACAGCATTCAAAGCTGGTGGAATCATTTATTTCAGCACTGCGATATCGCCTGCTTACTGCAGGTGCATCAACCAATGATATATTACACCAATATGTTTCAACTATTAAAGCACTCAGGACAATAGATCCTGCAGGTGTTTTCCTTGAGGCAGTTGGTGAACCCATAAGGGATTATTTAAGAGGAAGGAGGGATACCATAAAGTGCATAGTAACTATGCTCACCGATGGGACTGGTGGAAACTCAAGTTCATCTGGAAATCCTGGAGATAGCCTTCTTGAAGAGTTGAACAGAGATGAAGAAATTCAAGAGAATGCTGGTGTTGATGATGATTTTAACAGTGATGATAGGCAAGCCTGGATCAATGCCATGCGGTATATCTGTGTTCTGGATGATGATCAGTTGCCTTTAAATGTTCTTTCTGATATGATATGCCTGCCATATTATAAAATCACGTTTCTTTTAATTGCCTTTTCCAAGCAGATGGCAACCTGACCCTGTGGAAGCAGATCCATTAAAGGGAAGCAGAAACCAAAGGAAGGTGGACATACTTGGGATGATTGTTGGCATAATTGGTTCGAAAGATCAATTAGTTCATGAATATCGAACTATGCTTGCTGAGAAACTTCTAAACAAATCAGATTATGATATTGATTCAGAGATACGTACTCTAGAACTCCTGAAGGTATTTATTCAAATAAAAACTCATGAAATCTGGTTGTTTGGTAGGTGTGGAGTTAATGTTTTATTACCTTTTTGTTGTATCCATTCATGTTTTTGTGTTGGTATCTAAACATTTATTAATGCTTTTTGTTTTTGCAGATACACTTTGGAGAGAGTAGCCTACAGAAATGTGAGATTATGCTCAATGACCTAATTGGCTCAAAGCGAACCAACAGTAACATCAAAGCTACCATAAATCAGCAACCTCAGACAAGTAATTTCCAAGTTTAAATTTCCCATGTTTGTGATCTTTGCCGGCAACAATTTTAACTATTATCTATCTTTAAGCCCTTTTCATAAACAAATTGGTGATGCTCCCTCAGGTGTTGAAGTGGGAGACAGTCCAATATCCATGGATGTAATTTCTGCCACTATCATATCTTCTAATTTCTGGCCTCCAATACAGGTTTGCAGTCAAAATCATCTTATTGATTCTTTTGAACTTTAGTTAATGAGCAGATAAATGATTTATTTATGTCATGACATGACATCTATTTCTCACTAGGATTGTGTATTCTCAGAAGAAAGTGCCAAAAATTATTTTTCAATACACTTCAATACATCTATCTCACTTCTACTTGAGATGCAGGAATTATGTTGGTCCCTTTCTTCCATAATGCCTTAACTTTGTAAATCAAATCAATTTTTTACACAGTTTATCCTCATAACTTTTCTTTTTGTCCCTACCTTTCCTGCTATTATCACTCATTTTTCATTGTTGTGATCATTATGCTGAGGCAAATTTATACTCTCCAAATGTAAATGTAATACTCACGTCCGAAACAATTTTCTGCAACAAATATTGTATTTTTTTCTCTAAAAAGGTGAAGTAGAAAATAAAAACACAAATAAAATCAGGTTTTTGATGTTGATTTTCAAGCAGTAACAATTTCTGATTTGTGATATTACATATCAGTTCTCTCTTCTAGAAAGTTGAAGCAACTTGGCCTACCACTTTTTGTTTTATTTTGAGTTGTGTTAAACTTGAAACATAAACCAAGCACACTATGATAACATAATCTAGCTGCTGATAAAAAAAAAATCTAGCCTTTTTCAATATAATGATTTGTTGGACTAGAATAGATTTTTAGTAATTTCATTGTTCTGCAAAACTGTGTCTGTACTATTTTAACTTTGAAGAGATTTACAGGACGAACCCCTTAATCTGCCTGAACCTGTTGACCAGCTCCTATCTGATTATGCAAAGAGATTTAGTGAAATCAAAACTCCTCGTAAGCTACAGTGGAAAAAAAGTCTTGGAACCATCAAGGTTAGTTGCTCTATATTTTCGGTCTGCGGATATTTGACAGTTTTTGAACTCGATGAATAATGATTCCCCTTTCTCACCTTTTACTGTTTTACCTCTATTTGCTCCTAATATTACCATTTTCTACGGTTCAGCTGGAGTTGCAGTTTCAAGATAGGGAAATGCAATTCACAGTGGCCCCTGTTCATGCATCTATCATTATGAAATTTCAAGATCAACCAAGGTATCCTTAGCAATTTTCGCATACCTTTAGTCTGTGGTTTTGGTTGTGTAGTAATATTATATTGTATTTCTTTTTTCAGTTGGACTGCTAAAAACCTTGCAGCTGCTATTGGGATACCTGCAGATGCTTTAAATCGGAGAATAAATTTCTGGATAAGCAAGGTGGGTCTGATAGACCACTTCTGCAAATTTTCTTGTTCTTTTTGGTATCACTGTTTTGCAGCATGATTATTTGTGGAGACAAATATTATTATCTTTTTTGTGTTAACTAACTTATGATGGATTTTTATAACAAAAAATACACTTTTTACTATCGAAGTTCATTTACGTATGATGATTTCTAATTTTTCGATGACATGAGTTGCTGTTCATTGAGCACAATTTCACGGCTGTGAATTTTCTTTTTTAAAACCATGAAGTCTTAAGTTCAGTAGTGAAGTTGAAACTAAATACTTTTTCTGTCTTTTCTTATACCCAGGGAATCATAACGGAGTCGCAAGGGGAAGATTCCTCTGACCATGTATACACCATTGTGGAAAACATGGCTGAGACAAGTAAGAATGGAGCCACTACTGGTCCTCAGGAACTTCTAGGAGGTGACGAGGAGGAGGACAGATCTGTGGCCTCTGTGGAAAATCAACTTCGCAAGGAAATGACTGTATATGAGGTACGTGGGATAAAGTAATGGTCAGTTGATAGTTATGACTTACTTTAATTATCCAATAATAAAAAAATTGACTTCCTAGACTTGACAATCCTTGCAATGTATGCTATTTAAATTTTAATCTTAGATGGCTAATATATGTTGTAGCAATTCTTAATGGATCTTTTACAACAAATAGGCTTTCATGCATGAGGGCAGGGAAAATATTTAATGAAGAAACACTCTAGAGAATGAATGTTCCTAGAATAAATAAATACAGTTCTTTATCATCATCAACCTGTTATTCCTAGTTTTGCCAGTATGAACAAATATGTTTTTTGCCAAAGATGGAACTTTTGGGGTGCACATGTATTTTCATTTATGCATCTCTAGGTATTTAAACACAAGGGACGTGCAATCCGTAGATTAGAACATGTGTAACTGATGAAGTCTCTATGCAGAAATTTATCCTGGGGATGCTTACGAACTTTGGTAGCATGGCATTGGATCGAATTCACAATACTCTCAAGGTAAGAATGTTTTAAACTTTTACCTCCTGATAAAAGGATCAGTTTTACACCTATACAAGTATTTGTATTCTGATACCATGATCCGATAGATTTAATCACATGGTTGTATTGCAGATGTTTTGCATTGCTGATCCCCCATATGACAAGTCACTCCAACAACTACAAAGCTTTTTATCTGGTCTGGTCTCTGAGGAAAAGTTAGAACTTCGGGATGGAATGTACTTTCTAAAGAAGTAGTTTGATTACAGAGTTGAAATGAAATGCTTTTGGTCACGGGCAAAAAGGTGAAATTTCTTCATGTGTTTCCAGAACCTGAATTTCATGAAATTGGTGTATATTTTTATTAACTTACTCGTAACATGTTTTTACTGATATGTTCATTACCATACATGATGTTCATGAATAGCTTCATCTTTGGAATTTACTGAACCAACAGCTTGAGCTCCATTCTTGGTGGCATCTGTGTTGTCCTGATGAAACTGCATCCTTTTTGTCAAGCGTTTGTTTGCAGACTTGGCTAGTCATTCGTGTCAATTTTATTTTGGTTATGCAATGGTAGTACCAATCTGAAGCATTCATCAAGTTGTTTTGGGATAACACTGTCCAAGATATACTAGATAATGCAAATTCAAGCACACCAAATATCATCTTTTGCTCCAGGAGATGTGGATTTGAAGACTTTATTGGCTTTCAACACATGCTACTCCTGGGTTTGCCAACCTTTTCCTAAAGCTTCCTCCTTTCTGATATTATCATCTATTCTAAACGAGTCACCTTCCGGAATGTAAATTTGTAGTATTTACTGCTAATAAGTTTAGATGATAAATTGAATCGAATAGGAAACAATATTTTGTAGTGTTTACTTCAAATATGTAAATTGATTAGTATGTTACTTTTTACGTAACTCATTAGACAGTAGAGTAAACATGAGCAAACTTGTAAGAAAGTCAAAAGCACAAAATATTTGCTGTACCATTTCATCGATTCAACTTAACCAGAAGTTACATTAAATCTCGGTGATCATTACCAGAACTACCTAGTTGTGTATGTCTGCTGCCCCAAATTATTAAATTAAGATTAATAATTAAAATATTTTAAATGAAAAAAAAATGTTGAGATAAAAGTTATGAGATGATAAAGTATCTTAAGATTTTAAGGAACAATTCAGTTCAACTCTCATGGCTAAGAAACTTCCGGGATTTTTTCGCTAGTACTTTTTCCTAACGCATCACTTGTCTGGTTTATATTTATTACAAAATGAATCCCTAATCAATGCTCATTCTACTTGTTTATTTACAGAATTATAATTGCAGAAGTCTGTTTATTACATGATTCAATACGCAATTATGAATGATTGTTAGAGTTATGTTTTCGGCACTATAAAAGTAAACTTCCGATTTAAACATGTAGCAAATAGACTTAAAAATTACAACTATGCAATATAACAACTTTTAAGTGTTGAATATACTAATAGACTTAATTTAATTCTTGAAGTCAATTGTTTAGACAGTTTCTGAATTTAAACTCTGAAAAACAACCCAATAAAGCAAAACAAATGAGAGACAAATTCTTCCTTCACCTCCATATCTTTTTGATGTACCTTCGTAACAAAATTTAATTTCTAAAGTATTCATATTAAAATAACTAAAATAATCTTGAGGTATCGTCCTATTGTCATTTGCAAAACAAAATATAAGGTGTTATCCAATTTATATTTAAAAAAAAATAATACACTACTAGTTATTATTTTCAAAACAAAATGACAACTAGATGAAATTCAACTACTCTAATCAATAATATCACTTATAAATTACTAACAAAGATCAACAATAACTTTTAAAAATATATACGAGTGAAGGATGGATGAGAGTTACATAGATAAAAAGGTAGAGAATAATATTAACTTTTCTAATTTTAAAGTAAGAATATATACGTAATTTTATATTTCCTATGGAGGTGAGACGAAAAATTCGTCGAGATGGAGTCATGGGTTTACAAAAATGGATGGGGCCAATTGTTCCAAACTGGATCGAGGTCCTTATTTAATTAAGGTTGAACCCTTGAAATTATCATTATTTCAGAATAGTCCTTGAAGTTTAAACTTATCGGTTGTAGGCATTAAACTGGAAATTTACTCGCACTGAAAACCTTTATTTTTATTCTTTTTAGGATCATTGAAGTGTTTTTGTTGAAGACAGTTCAATTTGTGAGGCACTTTACACTATACATAAACTTTGCAATGATAGCATTAACAACAGATTTATTAAGTATTGATGTTAATTACAAGGGATAAATAGTTTCCAGTCTGTTATATTGATTGAATACGACGGATAAAACATTCTTATTTCGTGAAATGTTTTTTTATCAAAGGTTCGAAGCTGGTTTTAACTCAAAGAAAATAAGATACTTGGGATGCCCGCATAATTAAAAGGAAAAAAAAAAATTGTATGGTGAACTGCACTATAATTAATTTCCATAAATTACAATAGAGAAGAGAAACAATACTTGTGATGTTTAATCGAAAAAGTAGAGAGTAGAGTATCATTTTAATTTATTTAAAGTATATATCATAAGAAATAAGCACAAAAACTAGTAAAAAGAAAAAGAAAAATCTCTATTTAAAAGTTAACATGTTAAACTTGACAATCTGAAATGAATAATGAAATGTCTTTTCCACCCATATTAACACGTAAAGCAATGAATGCAAAAGGAAAAAGAAAAGTTTGGAACCATAACACACAAAGCATACCTCTGCATCATCATCCGTGCATGTTTTGAGATACTTTGTATTTGGGAATTGGAACATGCCCCGACTCTATTCTACTAACATCTTCTAAAAGAATTGCGTAATGTCTCTTCACTTCCTCCACTGATTTATCACCAACTTCTTTCGCTATATGATGCCACCGATCTGGGGTGTCTTCATCATACAAGACCAATGCCTTCTCAAATTGTTTGTTCTGCAATCTTGTCCAAGAGGGATAATGTTGTTTTTTGTTGTTCAGGTTCAAGGAGTTTGAAGCCATTAATTAGACAGCTTCAAGGTGTACTTTCATTCCGTTTGAAAGATACAGAAGAAGAGAAATATTGAAGTATGTTTGCAATTATTGCACTTATCCTTTATTGAGGGGTGTAAACATGTACGTAAGTTGTGGCTTGAGTATAGGGTCAGTCGTGGATAACTTTGAAGAAACAAATATAAATAGATTGAACGAGTGACACATATCAATTCTGTTAATATCCTTATCTGAATGACACAAGTGCTGATAATACCAAAAGATATGAACGAATCTGACTGGTTACTGATTATATTTAATTTACATCAGTGCTATTTATGTATGAATATTGTTTTTCAAGAAAATATTAATTAGAAAGTTAAAAATATACGTATAAAATATGAGAAGATAAACTGTATGAAATTAAAAAAGTTATCCTTGATATAACTATTACTGTCGTCATTTGATATAGTTCATGTTCAATTAATTGAGGGTAACGTAAGTTGTTCATGGCTTCATATATGGTATAATATACGTGTAAGAGGCTTATTAACAATCTAATAATTGAAATAATGAACACAATCAGTTAATCACAACTCCAAATGCTAGAGCACTAAAATTAATTGATTATCTAAATGATGTTGTCATATGCTTAAATGGATTTTCTATACCCTTGAAAATTGCAAAACTAAGAGAAACACAAGTTCATACTTAAATAACAAAAAAGTGAAAAAACCAGACACACATGATCAATGAAGAGGGCAAAATGTGATGACATAGCGAGGTGCCACACAAGTCTTGAGCACTGAATCATCAGAAGCATAGCTATAAGCATTAGGGCAAACGGTCTTGAAGAGACGAGCAAACACAGTTGGCTTGCATCTTTCAGCAAACTCACCAGTGCAGCAATACCTATCTGACTTTGCTGCCAAACAAGCACTCTTGCACCCCACAACCTTCCCATTCCTCTCCACAACCAAGGCTGAAGGGCAATAAACATTCACGTTAGCTTCACAGCCAGCAACACCACAAGCTGCACCACCACCACTCAGTGGCTTCATTGACACGGGAAGGTTAAACCCATCAGCCAAACTAACATCATAGAAATGCATTGCTGATTTTGAGGTTCCAAGGGTCATTTCAACTAGGGTTGCAGGAGGGACTCCACCAATGCCATTGCATTGCAATAGGCCTCCACAATCTCCTGTCTCACAAGAACCTTTGCCTGTTTGTTGGTCGAAGAAACACCCTTGTCTGCCCCAGATTCTCCCTGACCAACCCTCAGGGACTTGGACAACAACCTCTTCACCGCTTCCAAGATAAAAGCCGCCATGCTTAGGTGAAGATTGTCCTCCATTGCCAAGAATTGCAGGCCACACACTTTCTTTGCAGTTGTTTACCATTATCAGTTGTGTCCCATCTGTTTGACATAGAGGTAACAAAAGATGGGATGAAAAATGGAAAAAATAATAATTAATGGAAGTAAATTATAAGAGAAAGGTGAGTATGAGTAAAACAGTTATAAACATTAATACCACAAATGACAATGTAAACATTAACACCATAACACCTGTGTTTATTTTTCTTTGAGAAAAACTGTCAACCAGAGACATGCAAACGTGAGCAATAAGTACACATTACGTTATTTATCTACAATTTTTCATAACAAAGCCACAATCACAATTTAAAACCATGTCTAAAACTTTAACTTGAACAGCTATTGCAAGAATTGAAGTACATAAGTACAATAGTTTTAAATTACATCTTTGGCCATTCTCAAGTACAAGATAGAATTGGATGATAAAAAATAAAGAGGATAGGAAACATACATAATGTAACGTAATGAAAGGATTAATGAGTCACATTTAAATTCAAGTAAATAGCTGATGATGAAGAAAAATGATGTGAAAAGCTTTCATGGGGTATGCATGGATTGTGAGTGAGGGAAGAAGATCAGAACCTGTGAGGGAGATGGAGACTAGAATGCAGAAGAGAACGAAGTAATGTGAGGAAGTAGGCATTAGGTTTGAGAAAGTGGAACTGTTTCTGCTCCTTCCTTCTTCAACTGTGTTGTGTTGTGTTTCATGGTGCTAAGTAGAAGAAAAAGCTATGTGATTGAGGTTCCTTGTTTTTAGCCATTTTCTAATTATGTTTCAAAACCGTTTCCCACTACTTTCACCTCTTATCCTTCTTGAGCAATTGATTTTTAATACTTGTAAAACAAAAATTAGGTAATGATTTTTAATTAGATGTGAAAAGAAAATTATATTAGTAGTTTATACTTCTATTCCAGAAATTTATGAAGATAAAATATTCTTTTTAAGCTTATACTACTATAGCATCGACCGTTTAAGTTTTTCCCAAAAGCTGAAAGGAAAATATATAATAAGTAATTAAAAATATCAAATAAGTAATTATGATTGTATAATTCTTCAATATATATTATTAAAAATATATTTATATTGTATTTATATAGTTTTACCCAAAAACTGAAATTTATCTTTAATTTAAATATTTTATTTTTAAAATACAAAGGAAAAAAATGTTCAATTCCGGTGTATTTTGTTAAATTTGATTTTAGTATTTGTACTTTCAACCTTGAATTAGTGCTTTTATTTTAAAAGATGTTAATTTAGTATTTTTTATTTAAATATAATTAATTCAGAAAAAATTAAATTACTGATAGAATTTTATTGATGAAATTTTATTTATCGATAAAATATTATTATTAACGATTTTATCGATAAATATCATCCGTTATTAAATTTATCGATAAAATCGACAGATTTATCTTGATAATACTGACGAATTCAAAAATTTGTCAATAAATTTATATACCAAATTTAAATGTTTTTAATATATTTATCTCATCAATAATTTTTATTTTTTTTATAGTGAATATTTAATGATGTTTTTATTTTATTATGATAAGATTGAAAGGATGAATATATATTTCTTAAAGTTGGAAAACTAATCCATCAATTTGAAAAAAATATATAAAAATAATTATAAAGATTTTAATATTTGTCTAATTATACAATAAAACATTTTTAATTTTACAGGTAATATATATATATATATATATATATATATATATATATATATATAGAAAGACACACAACACTATATATTATCATCTCAATTATTCTTTACATTGTAGTTATTTTTAATGTTTATGTTAGTAATCAATGTTATTATTACTTTTACTATCATTATAACTGTATAATTGTTATTAGTATGTCACATCATTAATGTAATTGCCATGTGCAATGATATAAATATACATATATGATACAGAATTTAAAACTAATTTATCTTGAAACTATAAATTTGAAAGAATTTAATTTTAAAACCTAACAACTAAAATTGTAGTAGACCAATAACTTGTGGGTTATTTTGTTATTTATTTGAATGTCTTTTAATGAATTGGATTAGTTTATGCATACCTACTTGATAAATTGTGCAGTTTTTATGTTATCTTTCTAAAAAAATATAATGATTTGTATTTAATGGAAGAGTGAGTGTATTTCCAGATATTATACTTAAAATTTAAACTCTAAAATAATGTAAAAAGAGGAGATTAGATTCAGGAGGAGAGGATCGGCACGAATATCGGTTTTCTCATTCTGTGGCAAAACGAACCGGTCCGGCCAGCTACCTTTTACCGCCGAAACCGGATCTATAACTCAACCGGATCCCTCTCTCTAAGCCCTAACCGGTCTGTCCGGTCACATCTCCACGGTTCTCTTCTCTTCTCTCTCTTGGGGTCGGTTCATTCTCTCTTCCTATTCCCCTCTTCTCCAATAATAATTAAAAAAAAGCGACTCATCAAACCGGGTATGCATTGTTTTCCTCTTTCCCACTCTCTAGTTGGTTCTTCAATTTCCATTTTTTTTTCTTCAAAACCAGACCCAGAAGCGTTAAGGATTTGATTTTGAAAAAGCTTGCATCTTTGTAACAATTTGGTTCTGGGGAAAGTAAACACCGATTTGGGTCATGAGAAAGTGATTGTTTTTGTTGCATTCACACTAATATGGCTGTTATGTTATTATTAATCTCTGAAATGGTGGCTGTGATTATAGGGAAAAATGGGTTCGAATCTGGAACCGGTGCCAATTACATCCCAGAAACATGACCCGGCATGGAAACATGTTCAGATGTTTAAGAATGGGGACAAGGTGCAGCTGAAGTGCATATATTGTCTGAAGATGTTCAAGGGTGGTGGGATTCATAGGATTAAGGAACACCTTGCTTGCCAGAAAGGGAACGCATCCACTTGCAGCCGTGTCCCCCATGATGTCAGGCTTCACATGCAGCAGAGTTTGGATGGGGTTGTGGTGAAGAAGAGGAGGAAGCAGAAGATCGAGGAGGAGATTATGAGTGTTAATCCTTTGACCTCTGTTGTGAACGCGCTTCCTAGTAATAACCAGGTTGATGTCAATCAGGGGCTGCAGGTTATTGGAGTGGACCACAATTCGAGTTTGGTAGTGAATCCTGGTGAAGGAATGAGTAAGAATACGGAAAGGAGGAAGAAGATGAGAGCCAGTAAGAATCCTGCAGCAATTTATGCAAACTCGGAGGGTGGTGTTGCTGTGGAGAAGAATGGATTGTTTCCCAAGAGGGTGGACAATCACATTCATATGGCGATTGGTCGGTTTTTGTATGACATTGGTGCACCTTTTGATGCTGTGAACTCAGTCTATTTTCATGAAATGGTTGATGCTATTGCTTCAAGGGGGGCGGGTTTCGAGCGGCCCTCGCATCATGAGCTTCGGGGTTGGATCCTGAAGAACTCTGTGGAGGAAGTGAAGAATGATATAGATAGATGCAAGATGACTTGGGGTAGGACTGGCTGTTCCATTTTGGTTGATCAATGGACAACAGAAACTGGGAGAGTACTGATAAGCTTTTTGGCTTATTGTCCTGAAGGTGTTGTCTTTTTGAAATCTATGGATGCAACTGAGATTTCAACTTCTGCAGATTTTCTGTATGACATGATAAAAGAAGTAGTAGATGAAGTTGGAGTCGGGCAAGTGCTGCAAGTGATAACGTCTGGTGAAGAACAATATGCTGTTGCTGGTAGACGGCTGACCGACACTTTTCCCACCCTTTATTGGAGCCCTTCTGCAGCTCATTGCATTGATTTGATACTTGAAGATTTTGGAAACCTTGAGTGGATTAGTGCAGTGATTGAACAAGCTAAATCTATAACAAGATTTGTGTACAATTACAGTGCAATTTTGATTATGGTTAAAAGGTATACGTTAGGGAATGATATTGTGGATCCCTCTTTTTCACAATTTGCAACAAACTTTACCACATTGAAACGGATGGTTTATCTTAAACACAATTTACAGGCCTTGGTGACTTCTCAGGAGTGGGCAGATTGCCCATATTCAAAGAAATCAGCAGGGCTTGAAATGTTAGATTGCCTAAGCAGTCAAACATTTTGGTCCTCGTGTGACATGATTGTTCGTCTAACAGCCCCTCTCTTAAAAGTTCTGAGAATAGCTAGTAGTGAGATGAGACCTGCAATGGGATACATTTATGCTGGAATGTACCGGGCAAAAGAAGCAGTTAAAAAAGCACTCGGTAAGAGGGAGGAGTATATGGTGTACTGGAATATTATCCATCATAGATGGGAAAGGCTGTGGCATCATCCTCTTCACGCTGCTGGATTCTACCTTAATCCGAAGTTCTTCTATAGCATTCAAGGAGATATTCACAGTCAGATTGTCTCAGGAATGTTTGACTGCATAGAGAGATTGGTATCTGATACAAGAATCCAAGATAAAATTATCAAAGAGATAAACTTGTACAAGTCTGCTGCAGGAGACTTTGGGAGAAAGATGGCAGTGAGAGCAAGAGATAATCTGCTTCCTTGTAAGAGTCGCATACACATCTGTTATATTGTGATTTAACTTTCCCGAGTTTAAGTAACTTCATTGGAAAAAAATGAATTAGAATGTATTCATAGTAAAATATAGTAATAGTATAAGAATGCTGGTATCAAAACCTATAAGATGGAAGAGGGCAAAATTTGACTTTGGCATGATGACCAATGCTGTAGAATTTGAAGTAGAAATTTTTGTTGTCTGAAAGTTCTGCACAAATTACTTGTAGTTTAAGAATCACTGCCAGCGTAGTGCTTTTGAAATTTTGCCCGGATGAAATCTTTCTAGAGTTCCACAGCTGGATTCTATTTGACTTCTATGCTTGATAATTTAGATTTTCCTTACATTAGACTTACATATGCTATTTTTCTAGCTGAATGGTGGTCAACATATGGAGGAGGCTGCCCTAACTTATCACGGTTAGCAATTCGAATTCTCAGCCAAACATCCAGTGTGATGTCCTGCAAGAGAAACCAGATTCCTTTTGAACAAATAGTCAACACAAGGAATCATATAGAGCGCCAACACCTTACCGATCTTGTGTTTGTTCACTGCAATTTACGATTAAGACAAATGTGAGCTAAAACTGTTGTACACTGAATATTGATAGTTTGTTTTAATACAGTTGCCAATTGAGGGTAATAATTATACTGTTTAACTTTTCTTTCAGGTTTATAAGCAAAGATCAAGATTTTAGTGATCCCCTATCATTTGACCGCATTAGTTATGTTGATGAGTGGATTAGGCCAAGCGATTTATACACAGACGAGTATGGGAACTCAGATTGGATGATACTGGATCCATCTTCAGTTAACACAATGCTTTTAAGGCCTTTAAGTGATGAAGCTGAAGAATCGGATGAAGGTAAACTACATGTGCTTAGGATCTGTTTCGAGAAGTCTCTCTTTAAGCACTCTTAGAAAAGTAAAATAAGAAGAAAAAAATTAAATGAACTTTTATGTGAGTTGATTGTAGCTTATAAAGAAGTTAATTTCTTTTTGTTATTTTTATTTCCTAAAGTATTTATAAAATATTGTGGGGTAGAAAATGATATTAACCAACATGTTTTGAACTGATTGTAGGGTTTGATGATGATGAGATTTTCAGTTGTGGAAAAGATAGTGAGGATGAAAACACTGTTGAAAAGTTGGTAAACCAATAGCAAATGATCACAGAGAATAACCATGCATTTGTTTGTTGATCAGATAGCTTCCCACATTATTGCCTAATTCAGAAAAGGTGTTACCATTGTTTCCAAGTTAATTGTTGGTAGAAATTAATGTTGGAAGAAGATGGAGGGAGATTCAGGAGGTGCTCAGTGGACAAATGAGGAGCACCCAGCATCCTATTTATTGTTATATATATAATTGGCATGATTTGCAATGTTCTTGTACAGTTAGTTACACTTCATCTGCTGTATTTAATAGTTTTGCTGTTTTTCTTGCACTTCTAGAGTGTACAGCTATTGCAAACTGAAATAAATGAAAAGGAAAGCGACCATTTGAGCCTTCAATCTCATTTTTGGCTAAGATTCGTCTTTTATGAATTACTGTGATACATTATCACAATTAAACAAGTTTATGAGTATTTTCACTTCAATAATTTTCTCACACACACATACACTAGGTTTATATTTTGATTTACTTTGAATAAATTTCATCTTATGTTAATCATGATAATTTTTAATTTATTCTACCTTATATTCAAGATATTGTATAAAATATAAACAAATACTAGTCAATTCTTAAACACCACATTGATATTTTAACATCATAAATCATAAATTGTATTTATTAATACTTCTCACTTCGGATAATTTTTTCATAAATATTTTAAATAAGTATTTTTTTTATGAAATGACTTAATTTAAACATGAATTAATTTTTTTTTAAACGTTAGTATGGTTATCAAATATTTTTTTCATAAGCATATTATTTCGAATAAAATAAGAAGAGTAATTAATATAAAAATAAATTAAAAATAATAATTAATACTATATTAAAAATGCAAAGTTTATTACTCAAGTTTAAATTTGTTAAAAAGGTTAAAATTATCCCTGTAACAGTAGAAGCAATTTTTAATTTATGAATGATTGATTTTAATTTATTAATAAACTTATTTAATTTTTTATCTATTTTTCTAATAAGAGGTGTTGGAAGTCTTAACAGTATTTGTCCTAAATAAACAAACAAATTTCACTAAATATAAAAAAGATAATCATTCAAAACAATAGGCAGAGAAGAGAATCTTTTGACCCTCTAGTTCCAACTATTGCAAGCAAACTAGTAATTAAACAGTCTTTTTTGCCCCTTTACCGGCCACCGGAAAGTGAAAGAGACGACGCCACGTCATCACCCACCGAGGACCACGGCGAATACGAATGCAACTCTCCATAGCAGCCACCACCACCATCTTCTTTTCCGCCGTACACCACCGGTGTTGACGGCGCCACCTCCCTCTCCAAGTACCTCACCACCTGCCTCATGCTGGGCCTCTTGTCCGGTACCTCGGCGGAACACAACAACCCCACTTTGATCACCAGCAAAACTTCCACCTCATCAAACGCCCCACCCAACCTGGGGTCCACCACCGCCAGCGGCGCCCCCATGCGCCACCGCTCCCATACCCAGTCCACCAGCACCAGCTCCTCCGGCAATGCCTTCACCTCGATGGGTCTTCTCCCACACACCACCTCCAACAACAACGCTCCGAACGCGTAAACATCGGAACTGGTGGTGGGTTTCCCCGTTCGTGTGAGTTCAGGCGCAAGGTACCCCATCGTTCCCACCACACGTGTGGTGCTAGGGTTGGCACCATGCTCATAAAGCTTCGCCAACCCAAAATCCCCCAACCTCCCATTCATGTCGCCGTCCAACAAAACGTTCCCCGCTTTGACGTCTCTGTGAATCACCGTTTGTTCCCACTCCTCATGCAAATACACCAACCCCAAACCCACCCCTTTTATTATCTTAAACCTTTCTTCCCATGTTAGTATTTTCCTTGGTTCATTGAACAAGTATCTGTCCAAGCTTCCATTTTTCATGAAATCGTACACAAGTAGAAGGTCGTTTTGCTTCCGACACCAACCCAGTAACTGTACGAGGTTCCTGTGTCGGAGTCTTCCTATGGTTGATACTTCCGACACAAACTCCTGCATACGTTGTTTAGATTCGTGCGAGATTCGCTTCACAGCGATTTCCATGTGGGACTTCGGTAGAACCCCTTTGTAGACTCTACCGGACCCTCCAAACCCAAGGAGGTTCTTGTCTTTGAAGCCCTTCGTGGCTTTGTGCAGCTCTTTGTATGGGAATCTGTGCGGCCCAACAACGTCCTTCTCCCAGGCTTCGATTACTTCGGTGTTCTTGATCCTTCTGAATAGGTAACACGCCAGAGAAATTGTGGCGAGTGTTAGAATCAATGAAAGGGAGAGTCCTAAGATTAAGTGCTTTTGAGTTTTGTTAGAGGCAGAGAGCGATGGGAGGTTGTGCGAGGAAAGGGTTTTGGCCTCTCCGTTTATTTTGAAGCTCCAACCCAAAATATAGTGTGTGCTTGCTAGTAACCCTGTTGAAGAAGAGAACCCCACGTACATGGAATCTTGGAGAATTGGTGAGAGATCTACTTTGTATTTTAAGATTGGAGAAGTGGGTTTGGAGGAAGATGGGGAGAGTCTAACCTCCAATTGGTTCTTTGATGAATCATAATCAACCCATGCTTGTGTCACTTTACCACTCTTCAAACTCAGGTTTTGCTTATTGGTTGAGTCCTCAGGGAAAAACGCAGCTTCCACGGATTTGTTGGATACCATGTTGTTGAGGTTGACACCAACATGGTTGTCATTGATGTCCTCGAACTCGAAGTCTTGGACGGTATCGAACTCCACTGCGAAAAGGTGGTTTGAGAAATTCCCCACTTCTTTTGGGTTGAGGAGGCCCAAGTACTGGCTCGGGTACGCGTCCGCGAGGGACTTGGAGCGCGAAATGGTGAAGGCAAAACCGTGGCCACCGAGTTTTGGGTACTGAGGGATGATTGCAAACGCAAAAGCAGTGGAAAAGGAGAAAACTTTTGTGTCGGTGGCAGAGCTTTTGTTGTTGTGCTTGAACTGAATTGGAGTTGGATAAAACGCGTGCCCAATTACTCTCTGAGTGTTGTTTGTTAAACGAAGCAGGCCCTTGTGCTCAATCACTGCTCCTCCGTTTAAGGCTATGTTGGTGGAAGAAGCACCACCAAACCCGTTGAAGAAAAACTCTTGACACTTCGCAATGTCTGTGACCAGAAGAAGGGTCAAAAAACATAGAGGAAGCTCAAGAACAAGTGTTCTGGTTTTAGCCATGACGAGGCAGGGCAACCAAAAAACTTGCACACACATGTTATATACTTCATACTGTTCGTAAGAATCATTAAGTAAGCTCAGATTAATAGTGCTTTGTGCAGTGATGTGCTATTCAAGAGTGCGTGGACTATAAACTGAAACGTGGTGGTTACTTGTTAGATTCATTTCTCACATGTTTGGTGTTTACCACGGATTGTGACTTGACACAGCTTTACCATTTTGAATATCATCATCGTCCACTTCCACTTCATTTTATTTTTGTATCAGCTTTGTACAATTTATTTTATGTGTTGGTATCTCCTCTTATGGTCCTTTTCCCTTAACATTTGTTATCCACCATGAATTTGTTTGCATGTAGACCTTACATGGAGAGTTGTCTTGCAGAACGTGGATAGCATGTGAATATTTGATGTCAAATTATTTTCTTTACCACTTACATAGATCAAAACTTTATCTCTTTTTCTTAATTTTTAAATTATAGTGATATTAAAATAACATAATGGAAAGTTTATTAGCTTTATTTCATGATTTTTAATTTGATATGCAAGAGTTTCATTCTGGACTACATATGTTTAGAGTCTCAGATATGGAGCATCTCCAACTCAGCAAAGAAAGCTGTCATTTTCTGTGGCTTGTCTTGCGGTTTAACTGATACAATGAAAGTCAGAAGATGCAGGTAACATAACATAAAATAATAGATAGGTTTGGCTTTACACCATTTTTATTTGCTTGCCAGAATGGGAAACCGACTTTTGGGTGATATACAAACAGGTCAACGTTGGTAATTACATGCTCTTTCAAAAAGTTGTGATTATCAACTTTAAATGGAATACTCACTTATGAGGATGAAGATGTGTTCTGATTTAAGATTTCAATCTTCAATTTCTTTTATCATGGTATTTTTAATATGGACGATAAGTATATTTTACGAAAAGTAATCTTATTCAAATAAATTTTTTTGAGTAAGAAAATTCTCTTTTGGAGTATTTAGTACAACTGTATATCCAAAATTCAAATGTAAGATTATTCATTAAATTTGAACAGTTCTGGACAAGATAGTTTATGCATTTGCCTTTTAAGGTATAATTTTCACTTTAAAAAGTCAGATCTTTGAATTTATCTAATACATATATTATTTGCTTTCATAAAGATGTTTGTTGATGAAATTACAGTAGCCCGTCCAAATATGCTAGTTGTATCAAATTTCATGTCTTGTCTATTCGTGGCAAATTTGACTACCCCCACCAAGTTTTAGTGCTTGCTCTAATGCTCCTTCGCGTCATAAGTGAAATAGAGAAAAAGAGTAAAACTAAAAGATGGAGAATAAAAATAAGATGTAAAGATGTGTTTAATGGAGAAAGAAAAAGAAAAAGAAAATCTCTCAATTATTTAAATGAGTAAAAATTAATAAATACTGAATATATTTTCACATTAATTAAAAATATCAATCATCTTCCTTATTACATGCCAATTAAAGGGGAGGAGAGATCTTTATGAATCTCAAAGATACCATTTCTTTCATATTTCTCATCTAAAACCAAAAGTGAATATTTCAATCAAATATCTACCTTTTTCATTTCTTTTTCCTCTAATTGTATAGACACAAAATAATGAGAAACTCACCCATCACTAGTGCTCTTCGCTATTCTTTGGTTTTGGAGAAACTTAGTCTCATTTAGTCACTATTTCCATGCACATCAACTATATAGCCTAGCCCCTACTCTACTCATTTATCCATGCAATTTTTACATCAACTTGTTGCTTTCTGGCAACTTATAATGTATACCTTTTTAGATATTTATTCACCCTTTGTGCAACAAGAGAAAAAACATTAGAGTTTGATTGTATTATAAAAGACTTATCAATTAATTGTATATAAAAAAATTATAAAATCATCATTTTTCAAAGGCATGTTGCTACTACAGAGGTAGGTTTCTCAAACAACAGTCTTGTTACTATTCAGGACTATCTCCCCCTATTCTCATTTTCCCTTAAAATTTAGAGGAATGATATTAAGACATCTTAAACACATTATCTTTCTTATCGTATCATATTATATCACTTTTGTGCTCATATTTTAATCTCATTTTCCTAAGTAATAATAGGATTTAGGGTGTCCAACAATTATTTGGTAAAGCTTAATATGCACTATTTATTTATTTGCACGTGGAAGACATGTATATAGGTGAATGTGGATGACCTGTGAATGTGATGTCAAGTGGTCCTTTCTTTTAAATTTACACAGATCAGACCCTTCTGCTTTGATTTTTTAACTTTTAAATTCAAAAGTAACATAGCTGCAAATTAGAGAGTTGCTTGATTTTTTCATGAGCTTGATGTTCTCTTGCATTATTTTTTTAAAATCTTGTTTAACAGGATTTTTTTTTTTCTTGAAGGAAAAATTTTACAGCACTATTACTTCAGTATCAACTGTGTGGGTTTTTCAAATGACTCTTTTCAGTAGTGTCAATATTTTTTCCAAACTCAATCACTTTCTAGCAATATTTGGTATTCATGATCAAGGTGCATTAAATTTGAAAGGGTATACAGAAATATAACAATGTTTTTCTTTTCGTATTGCAATTTGTAATGTTTATGATTTGTGATGTTCTTTTAACAGTTTATTATCTCAAGTTGATCTCTCCAAGTTTTTTCAGAATGAAGCTATAGGGCTAGATACGAATGCACGTCAGAAAAAAATAAAAATAAAACACAAGAATATAGGACAAAAGGAAAGGCACCAAATTCATTAAGTGCAAACTGTAACCAAAATTATAGAGGAGGACATTCCAATAAGAAACATATAGTAAAATTATTTCAAACTTAGCATCTTCTCTTTGCACAGAACACATTGAGAATGCCAAGAATGTAATACACAAGTGCCATAACAATTGCTAGCACTTGGACCAGCACAACCATCAGGAACAGAAATATTTACTTGCCGGGTTGCTTTGCCTGCACAAAAACAATTCAAGAATTTTAGATCAAAGTGAGATTTGAAGATTGAACCTAACATCATTGTTGTTGCAAGTTAAAGGAAGATTAAGGTAGATGCAAACCTGCAATCATGTAGACCCGTAAGTCTATGTGAAGAAAGATCCACTCTTGATAGCATCTTCGTTAGCATTTCCAAGAGCAGCCTCATTCAAGTACTTGTCAGCCAATTGGACTCTCTTCACATTCTCTTGTTCTTGGACAAGCATGTTACCATACTGCAAGAGCTTGTCCAGGCTCATCTTGGGCTGCTCAAAGGTAGGAGGTCCTTCCTTTGAGTTCACAAGCCTCTTCCCAACAGCATCAACACCAACACCAGAAATCCACTTCCTTACTTCATCATCATACACTCTGGCCCTCAGTGCACCAAAGAAATCTGCACAACAACATGGCATGGCATAGCATTAGTATTTTCCCTTGTTCTGTACAATATTTCAATGTTTGGTTCATAGTTCTTACCAATGGATTGGCCAGGGAAGGTGTCAACAAGCTTGACAACGTCCTCATCAGGAACACCATCGGTGCGGAAAATTCCCTTGCAAACACCAATACGGTCTTCCCTTGTTGGTGCCCAGTAGAACTTCTCCATACGCCCATCACGGATGAGAGGAGCATAAAGTGTTGAGAAATCGTTACCAGTGACAATGATGGGCACACGGGGGTTCTCTTCCTTGTTGTACATACCAGGAAGCTGCACGTTTGTGGGGTTATCAGCAATGTTCATGAGAGTGGCATTCACCATCTGGTTGTTCACAGTGTATTGGGTGGTTCCACCAAGACGACCTGCTCCTGCATCAAGATCGTTGATGAACAGAGCACACATCTTTCCCTTCTTGATCAAGTCTGCAGCTTCACGGTATCTCTGCCTGATCAATTTTGCTGGCTCTCCGGCATTTCCACTTTCCAACTCTCCAGCACTCATCATGATGGGGCTGTAATGTAATCACAATTCAAACAAATCAAATATAAAGGTGTGAAATATATTTGTTGTGAGCTTCAATTCTATATAACTAAAATCTTTGATTAAGCATGAGTATTGCAAGATATCAATACTTTCTACTCTGTGTTTGAGTGAGGAATTTTTGAAAATGAATTCCAAGTGAAATAATTCATGTTTATTTTAAAGCATGTAAAATAGTAAAATCTAGGATAAAATTTTGGGTTCAACACAGAAGTTGTTTAAAGTCATACACAAAACTAATTCTCTACACGATACAGAACATGTGATTTTATATATAAAAAGTTCAGCAAGAACTCACTTGATTCCCATCTTGGCAAAGACAAGCTCACATTGGAAAGATTTTCCTTGTCCCTTGCCTCCCCAGATACCAAGAATGAGAGGAACCTACAAAAGGATTTGAAAAAAAAAAAATGAATGGAGTCTTGACAAAAGTTCAAGTGCAATTTATTATGGAGAAAACATGTTTGTGGTGGCATGCCTTGATGTTGGGCAAGGACATGAAGTTCTTGGTGATGTGAACAACTAGCTTGTCCATGAAAGCGGGAGCAATGTAAAAACCATCCTTCATGTTGTCAAAGTCGTACCTAAATTAAGCAGCACAGATGATGATGGTAAGGTTGAGATAAAAACAGAAGGAAACAGTAAATAAAGGGTTTAGAGATTGTGACTCACTGGCGGAGTCCAGTGCTAAGGTACTCGTAGGAGCTCATGACTGCATAGTGAGTTCCAGCTTCCATTGGAGCTTGGAAAAGAGGATCAACCATACCCTTCCCCCTTGTGATGTCTTGTTGGTCATCAGAAATATCGTAGGCCAGACCCCTCCATCTGTCCTTCTCGGTCTGCTGGCTCTCCTCGATCTCTTTCTCTGCAGCAACAATTTTGAAGCTTCCAGACGCAACCTTGCCGTTAGGGACCCTTGAGGCAATAACCTTCTTCAAGCTTGTGCCAAAGAAAGCTGAACTGGGAGCTGAAGCTCCGGCTCCAGATCCATTCAGGTTCAACTGCAATATCACATCACAGTAAGTACCTACTATTCAAACTCTCCTTTCTAAAAAAGTTCACTACTTTCACAATCTCTTATCTACAACTTTTAGTTCTTATATTATGTTTCCATCTTGTAATTCTACATTAGCATTTAAACATAAGACTAAAAAGAAAAACTGATGCATGTGTATACAAATGATTAGTTGAAAATCTTTAACTTTTCAAGATGTAATGATATACCATGCACAGTGATGAGGCATGTAAACATGCACATCAAGCAACTTAATAGCACCAATCATTTGAACTCAATACAACCATGACACGTAAAATGAAGATAAAGTAAGGTGAATAAACATGTGGAATATAGGCATGTGAAAGCCTACTTGTTTTTACATTCCCTAACATTAAGTGTAATGAAACTAAAAAGATTAGATAAACATGCATATGAAAGAAGACATAACAAAGTAGGAAAGGAATCGTACAAGGGTTCTGTTGACAGCTCCGACGGTGGAGACGGAGGCAGCCATGGAAGTGTTGTGTTTGGAGATGTGGAGAGAAAGGGTAAGGTTGTTCAGTTGCAAATTCAGTGCTAGTTGGCTTATGACCAAAGGGTAGCTCTGACTTATAGTAGTAGCTTGTGCACAAAAGGATTGGTCACAGAGGCCTAACATCCACACATAGAAGATTGATCAGCTGCCACGTGGCAACATACTGTGCCTGCAAGGTTTTTGTCACTCTTAGTTCTGGATTTTGAGGTTGTTATTGCAGCTTTTTCTATCTCCACCAGAATTAAGGAGATTTGTTTGCCACACAAACCTTGAAGGACTTGTGTCGTTTATTCAAATTCAAGCATTGGCTGTTGTCCTTTCAGTGCTCTTCAATCTTGATAACCAATCATAATCGTAATAATATTACAATTCCCAAGTGCCATAATTTTTGAGGTGGTGTTTTACTATCGTAAAGATGGTACCAGTGGTCCCACATCGTAGCCAATGGGTTCAATTTTCAGTTTTGATGAAATTATTTGTGTTGGTATTTTCAGTGGAGAAAAATTGAAGATGAATTATTATTGGTAGAAACAAGAAATTGAATGGGATAATTTGATGAAGGGGATTGAGCCCTACGATGCTTTTGTCTCTCTCCTTGTCTCTTCTACCTGTTCTGTGTGGCCAACGTTCTTCATTTGCAATTAAAGGAAATTCACGACTTTACTACTTTTTTTCTTCACTGCTAAGCTTCGGAATAACAACAAAGAAATTTTAAAAATACAAAAAATAATTATTACATCAGTTCAAATATTTGATGTTTAATTATTGTCTAAAATTTAAGCTTGTTTGATATTTTCACTTTTGCGTCAAACAAACTGCATGTTTAAACAGTGTATTGATAATTGACTAATCAAAATAAATAAACAGTCATTTAATAACTTCTTATATTAATATTTTAATATATACCTTTATTTTTTAAAATAAAATCTTAGCATAAATTATTATATTATTAAAGTACAATTGTAAGGTGGGTGTTTATTCCCATCAAAATATAATTTTCCTTCGGATAAATGAAATTCATCTATAATTTATACAGGGATTATTTAGATACTTTTTTTTCTAAATAGATAAGTTTCATTTGGCTATATTATCTATCGCTTCAATGAAATTCTTTTATTTTATATAATATAACTAATTTTTTAATTTTCTAAGATCAATATATTTTACTCTAAAGTAAATAAAGACAAGTTAAAGTAGACTAATATATGTGAGAATTATTTAATAAATTTTTTTATATAAAAAACACTCAAATTGGGTAATCAATGACAAAAGTTAGAAGAAAGATGCACTTCGAAAAAAATTCTCTAGCAACTAAATGAAAACTACTTTTATTTTTTTCTATGAAAAAAAAGTTATTTATATTTTAAGCGAATTTATTAATAATGGCTCCACTTTCCTTTTCTTAAAAATATAAGATAAACAAAAAAAAAAAAAAAAACAAAAAAAAAAAAAAAACCGACTAAAACTCACTCATGATATCCAAATATACTAGAGGAAAAAAGGCCTAAAGCACACACATAACATTAAATATATAAGATCTTATTTCATTTTCAAACCTAAAATATCAAAATATTTAATTCAAATATGGTAATATGATCCTAGAATTTTTATTCATGCGACAATTGTGTCGTATGTTGGTGTACAACAAAATCTATAGTGGGTTATGTTTATCTAACTTAACAACATTGGCATGTTAAAGGAACAAAGACAAGATTATCCAACGCATACTAACATGATAATCTATAAATCTACTTTGTCTTTTTTTATTATAAGAATAAGAATATGGTGATATTTTTATTATCTAATTACATCATTCAATGTTGCATTATCTCATAAATCTCATATTGAATTCTCTTATGTTACAAAATTGTTCCACGTCGACTTACTTTTAAAATTTTCATATATTTTCAAGTTGCTTGACATTTTCTTATTCTTTTAATTTCCATTAAAAATAAGTTTTAAATGGTACTAACCTCCTATTTTAATTTCTTTACTTTGTTTTTTTTTTTTACTTTATATGAATATTATATAATTATTTCTCTATAAATATCTTTTATAAGAACTATTATAAATATATATTTTGTAATCATTTTCTAACGTCTATTTAAACATTGTTGAAAATAATATATAATTTAAAGTTATAGAAATGTAAAGATAAATTATTTAAACGATACTTAAAGATATCCATACCTAAGCTATCCCAACAAGGAGAGTAAAGATTTATAAAAAGATCAAGATGCTAAAAAATGATGAGATAATTCTGTCTCAAAAAGATATTAACGATATGATTATGAGATAAAAAAAGAACATCTACTAAGAAATACCCTTAAATGTGAATCAGTATTATGTAATAGTATAGTATGCAATATATGGGTGATAATATAGGTCAAATCATATGAGCTGACCACTCAGTTTGCCAGTAAAAATGTGGGTATACTGCTCATTTTAACATATTAACCCACATAGCACTAATACAGGTTCATGTGGTGGATACAAATTATAAAAAAATTTATTTAGCTTAATTAATAAATTAATTAAAGAATTCAAATTTTAATCATAAAATATAATAAATATATTTTATGCGAGTATGAATAGAATATCTGTTCTATAACAATTTTATGAGTATGCATTAAACTTGTTACTCTCTTAAGGTTTAGTATTTTTTATTATTATGATAATTTTTTAATTTCATCTTATTATTTTTAATTTTTTTATTTAATTTTAATTTTTCTTTTAAAATAATATTATAGCAATAGCATACGATATAAATAACGAAGAATACGTTATCAATTAAAATTCACTTGGTGACTAAAATAATATATAGCACAAATAATAAATGTAATCATTATTATAAATTTAACAAAAATAAGTATATTAACAAAACACTATAAGAAATTGAATAAAAAGTTGTGAGAATATAAGAAAGCCATTAAAGTTAAATTTAATAATAGTGATACTTACTTTCCAGAGCATTAAATGACCATCAAATTATATTTAAATGAATATAGATAAATTAAATGGTCCACAGATGATAAGGTTGATCGGATAATGAATGCCAGCAGGGAAAAAAATGGTGAACTCAATCCATACTTTATTAAGTCACATTCTAAGCTGACGTGTTTATTTATCCATTTAGTTTCTCCTCCAACAAAGCTTCGGACCTCTGAAATATTTTGAAATATCTCTCATTTAAGTGTTTTAATTAAAAATATGACTTTAAAATCTAAGTTTGATAAGGAATCTTGATTGAAACTGGATATGATATTAACTTTAAAACTTCTAATTTTGAATAAGATTCTGGATGATAAAAATAAAAGAACTATTTTTTTTCGGTTTGAAAATAATTAAAATGTGAACAAAAAATATTATACTATAAATCTTATGAGATTTTTATATTAAAAAATTACAATGCTATTATGCATTAGTCTCCATAGAAGAAAAGTTTTGGAAGGTGGAATGAGCCTATTTCAAATGCTTTTAACCAAGGAACTATAACACAAATCTATATGTTTCCATAATCTAAAATCCTCAGCCTGGAAGTAAGGAATTACAGTGTTTGTTAACAATCTGCTCAAATACAATAGGATGCTCTTGAGCAATTACAGAAGGTATAGACCATTTTCCATCAACAATAACATCAGCTACTGTTGCTGACAGATTAATATTGATTTCATCAGAAATTTGAGGATAATCCACCACAGACCTACGGAGCTATCTGTCTATTTTCAGAAAATAATGGATCTACCATTACCAATGTTCCAAACAGAATGCATTTGAATAGAACTCAGACTACCTTTAGTACCAGATCAAATGGAGGATTTAAAGAAGGACTGAGTGAACTTACTCCGTGTAGTCACTCAAGTAAATAATATTTGGCCATTCTTCCTTACCTGCTAACATATTCCAACCAAGCAACATCATAGCAGCGTAAAATTAAGAAAACTAAAGCTGCAACTAAATTTAACTTGTACAGGATGATTGCATAAAAAGTAAGCATTATGTTGCAGACATTTATTTTACAAATTTAATTTAAAAATTATGCTATCCTCCACAACCATTGCATCCAATTTACTGTTTATAAAACCAACCGCCTATAATCAATGTGCATATCGGTAGTCATCAGATCAACAGCCTATAATCAGTGTGCATATCGGTAATAAACGATTGTCCAAGTACAAATAGTTTTAGTACTGAAAAAGGTTTCTTCAAGAATCTTGATATTTTCCACTGCCAAGACCTGTCCATTAATTATTGATAAATAAAGTAAACAAAAGTAAGAGATGGATAATTCATCAACAAAAACAAGGACAAGTGCTTTATAGAAAAAAGAAGAAAAACGTACGGTGATCTCAGGAACACCACTCCCTGGCATTCTGGAACATGCGCAACCAAGGACTAGGCCCATTCTTCTCAACATCCCAGTGCTTTGGATACCATGGGAACTGCCACATTAAGAAGCAACGCTCTGGATGAGGCATCATGGCAAGATGCCTCCCATCTGGGGAACAAATAGCTGCTACCCCTAAAGGAGAGCCATTCACATTGAAAGGGTAGGTCTCAGTTGGATTCCCAGCATCATCACAATATCTTATAGGAGCTAACTCAGAATGAACTATTCGGTCAAATACACCTTCATCTGGAAAGTAAGCTCTTCCCTCACCATGAGCAGCCCATATGCCCAATGTGCTACCTTCCATGCCCCTGAACATCATAGCTGGTGACGGCAGTATGGTAACATTTGTAAAGCGGCATTCAAAACGCCCTGACTCGTTATGAATGAACCTTGGTTGTGATAGGTCACCACCCGCGCCAAGCACACCCCCAGTTTGTGGGCCAGGGATCCACCCCAACAAAGCCATTAGCTGACACCCGTTGCAAACACCTAAACTAAAAGTGTCTGGTCGCTTGTAAAACTCCTGAAATTGTTGCAAAACATGCTCATTGAATCTTATGCAAGCAGACCAACCTTTTGCAGAATCAAGCACATCAGCATAGCTAAATCCACCAACAAACACAATTCCACGAAACTCTTGCAAAGAGATCTTTCCATTGAGAAGGTCTGACATGGTAACATCCCATGGCTCGAAACCAGCAGCATAAAATGCAGCAGCCATTTCTCTGTCTCCATTGCTCCCTTCTTCTCTAATCACAGCCACTTTAGGTTTCACAGTTGCAGACAAAAACTTTTCCTCAGTGAAGACAGGGGAATAGGTCAGATCCCATGAGGGTTCGTATCGATGTTTTAGTCCTTCTTTCTCCATATCCACACAAGATGCCAGTCTTTGGAACTTTTCCAGCTGAAAACTGGTCTCTTCCCACATGTCCCTAAGGATGCTAGTTTTTTCTGTTAAGAAAATCTCCCCATCAACCTTAACTTCTATTGATGGACTGGCTGTTACTTGACCAATGATTTCAGCTGAAACTCCCACATTCATCAATTTATCCATTACCAAAGTAAGATTTTTCTTGCTTACTTCAAGAGCTAACCCAAGCTCTTCAGCATAGAGTGTTTGGAAGAGGTTGTTACCTTGAGATGCTATGTCCAAATTAAGTCCGCAATTACCCGCAAATGCCATCTCCAAGGCACAAACAAGCAGCCCACCATCGCTGATATCATGGCCAGCAGAGATCAGTTCATCAGTAAGAAGATCTTGAACAGCTTCAAAGACCTTTTTAAGGTAAGGAACGTCATCAAGATCAGGACACTCATCCCCAACTTGGTCAAACGCCTGGGCAAGAGCAGATCCACCTAACCGCCTCTTACCTTTCGACAAATCAATATGAAGCAAAACACCTTCATCCTTAAGTTTTAAGTCTGGAGTCACTGTTTTTGTTATATCAGCACAAGTAACATAAACACTGATAACAAGATTTCCAGGAGCCTTGACAACTTCTGTATCAGAATGGGCTGCCATGGAAAGGCTGTCTTTCCCTCCATCAATAGCAATGCCTAGTTCAATCATTGCTTCAGCTAAAGATATGGCAGCATCATACATGTCAGCTCCTTCCCCATCAAGCTTGGCAGCATACATCCAATTACCACTAGCCTTGACATCAGAAAGTGAAGTGACCTTTGCCCATACAAGATTTGTTAGTGCTTCTCCAACAGCCAACCGAGCCATTGCTTTGGGGTCTAACAAGCCTTTAATTGGCTGTTCCCCGATGGCACAAGCACCTCCAGTCAAATCAGTAAAAGTTTGAGCTGTAACAGCAACATCGGCAAGGGGAATCTGCAAAGGACCAACAGTTTGCTGCTGTGCAACTAGACCAGTAACACACCTATCAACTTTTGTTGTTAAGAAACGTTTTGAACAGACAGATGGCAAACTCAACACCCTCTTCAAAGAATCTATCACTGTAATCCCAGGGGCAATATCAAGTGGCTCCCGTTCATAGACCACCCGATTAAAGTTAAAAGACTTTTTAGGCATGTCACCAAGGACTTTCTCCAATTCAAGATCAACTGAGGGCGGAGGTGGAGGAAGTCCATTTAAAATACACTGTTGGGTTGCTAAGCTATCGACTAACACAACACGTCCATCACCACTAATAGTTCCAATAACAGCCATAGAAACTTTTTCCCTGCTACAGATTGATTCCAAGAGAGCACGACTTTCAGGCTTCACCAAGATTGCATCCTGCTCCTGATACTCTGCCCCCCAAATTTCTAGAACAGACATTGTATGATCACCAACCACGATTGCTCGGACATCTATCTCAGCACCCTTGGGATATATAATTTCCTTCACAACATTGCAGTTCCCACCAGCACCCTGATCATGAATGCTGATTATTGGGTTTTTATCCCCCATCTCAATACAGGCCCGAACAAGACGATATAGTTTTTGAGCCATCTCAGCATCCCCACGTTGCACAGCATTGAAATCAAGCTCTGCATCATTCTGCCCACTGACCATGCTTGAGGCTGCCCCACCTCCCATACCAATGCGATAGGCTGGGCCTCCAATCTTGACAACCAGCATTCCAATGTCAGGTTCTCCCTTTGTTATATGACGGTGGTCTATCTGTCCAATGCCTGCACTGAACATGATTGGCTTCAACCATTCTCGCCTCTCCCCACTAGGAAGTCTCATTCCAAAAGTTCTACAGAAACCCTGGATCAATGGCTCTCCAAATT
>Ga0099824_1001319_pt1 | contig 34440 bp, 36 predicted proteins | sample SiratrowhiteBW_FD_76837 | JGI IMG/M metagenome (GOLD analysis project Ga0099824, IMG submission 76837) | Root nodule microbial communities of legume samples collected from California, USA - Siratro white BW | ecosystem: Host-associated > Plants > Roots > Nodule | place: USA: California... | reverse complement strand
CAATTCAATATCATATTTCTTAAAAAAATGAAAGAATTAAGCTATTTAAACAAATATTTCATCAAATATAAATACAGTTTCTCGCTAGGAATTTTAATCACCATAATCGCACAAATATTTTCTCTATTTACTCCAAAGCTTATTAGCAAGTCTTTAAACGCTATTGAAAATTTTGACAAGCTTTCTGCTGCAGAGCAAAAATCAGAAATAGTAATCGCAACTTTTCGTCAGGATCTCATTCATAATGTGCTACTTATCATTGGAACGACTATCGTTGCAGGTTTTTTGACCTTTTTAATGCGCCAGACTTTAATCGTAATGTCGCGCCATATTGAGTTTGACTTAAAAAATGAAGTTTTTAGACAATACGAGAATCTTTCACAAAATTTCTACAAACAAAATAGAACAGGAGATTTGATGAACCGCATCAGCGAAGACGTTTCAAAAGTCCGTATGTATGTTGGGCCAGCCGTAATGTATACTATAAATACAGCTATCCGTTTTGCCATCGTTATATTATATATGTACAATGTATCGCCGTTGCTTACCTTATATACTATATTGCCGTTGCCAATTCTTTCGTATTGTATTTTCAAGTTAAGCTCAGAAATCAACAAACGAAGCACCACGTTCCAGCAATATCTTTCTAAAGTTTCGAGTTTTACACAAGAAATATTTTCAGGCATTCGAGTTATTAAAGCCTATTCATTAGAAAATCAGCATCAAAATAATATGGTTGATCTTGCCGAAGAAAGCAAACGCAAAAGCTTAAGTCTTGCCAGAGTTCAATCTTTATTTGGTCCATTGATGATTGCGCTTATTGGAATCAGTAATTTGGTTGTAATTTATTTTGGAGGTGTCATGTACATCAACGGAAGCATTCCAAACATCGGAACCATCGCAGAGTTTATATTATATGTAAATATGCTGACTTGGCCGGTTGCTTCTTTAGGATGGGTTTCTTCTATGGTTCAAGAGGCAGAAGCTTCTCAGAAACGTTTGAATGAATTCTTGAAAATTGAACCAGAGATCAAAAACAACAACGAAAATACTTCAGAAATCCAAGGAAATATCTCTTTTGAAAATGTTTCTTTCACCTATCAGGATACTAATATCGAAGCTTTGAAAAATGTTTCTTTTACAGTAAAAAAAGGAGAAACATTAGCTATTTTAGGGAAAACGGGGTCTGGAAAATCGACTATTCTTTCTTTGATTTCAAGATTGTATGACGTAACCGAAGGAGAAGTTAAAATTGACGGAAATGAAATCAGCTCCTTAAATTTAAATGATCTTCGCAATAATATCGGAATCGTGCCACAAGATGCTTTCCTGTTTTCTGATACGATTAAAAACAATATCAAATTCGGAAATCAAAACGCTACTGATGAAGAAGTAATCGAAGCGGCTAAAAATGCAGTTGTTCACGACAATATTATTGCATTTAACAAACAGTACGACACCGTTTTAGGAGAAAGAGGAATCACGCTTTCTGGTGGACAAAAACAGCGTGTTTCTATTGCAAGAGCCATTATTAAAAATCCAGCCATTTTACTTTTTGACGATTGTTTGTCTGCTGTAGATACCGAAACCGAAGAAATGATTTTGAATAATTTGTTCGAAATTTCTAAAGACAAAACCACCATAATTGTGAGCCATCGAGTATCATCGGCCAAGAATGCAGATAAAATTATTATACTCGAAGATGGTAAGATAATTCAACAAGGTTCTCATAATCAATTAATAAATCAAGAAGGATATTACGCATCGTTATATTTAAAACAACTTTCGGAAAAAGAATTACTTTAATTGTTGCGTAATAGATAATTTTTTATGATTTTTGAGTACTATTAATTCCAAAAATGATAGAACGTATTATGAGAGAAAATGACATGTTAGAAAAAGAAGAGATTTTTTCTAAAGTATTACGCGCAGGAAGAAGAACTTATTTCTTTGATGTGAGAGCTACCAAAGCCGATGATTATTATATCACGATTACAGAAAGCAAAAAATTTACTGAAGAAGATGGTTCTTTTCACTTCAAAAAACACAAAATCTATTTATACAAAGAAGATTTCAGTGCTTTCTCCGAAATATTAGAAGAAATGACTTCTTATGTTTTAAACCACAAAGGCGAAGAAGTAATTTCTGAAAGACACCAAAAAGATTTTAAAAAAGAATACAGCTCTGAAAAGACTGAAAGCCAAAGATCTAGTTTTACAGATATCGATTTTGATGATATTTAATCAAAAATCATCTACATAAAGTAGGAGTCCAATTTGTTCTGCATTTTGGACTTTTTTTATATATTTATGTTTTAAGATGTGAATTGTAAAATGTGAGACGTACGATTCATGCAGCTTTTACTTCTAAAATTTTACAAATTACACTTTACTTCTAATGAAAAAATTAATTATTCTTCTAAGCTTCTTCCTTTACGGAATTTCACTATCTGCCCAGAATATAGAATATGAAACGAAAAATAATATCCAATATTATAGTGCAGCAGTAAATAAGTCCGATAAATATATCGGCGAAAGATGTGTTTTGGATATTTATTACCCTAAAAACAAAACAGGATTTGCTACAATCGTATGGTTTCACGGCGGCGGATTGACTGGCGGAAACAAAGAAATCCCAGAAGCTTTAAAAAACAAAGGTTTTGCAATTATTGGAGTAAATTATAGATTGTCTCCAAAAGCAAAAGCCGAAAAAGCTATTGAAGATGCTGCCGCAGCTGTTGCTTGGGCTTTTAATACTATTTCGAATTATGGTGGCGATAAATCTCAGATTTTTGTTTCTGGACATTCTGCAGGAGGATATTTAGCAATGATGATTGGCTTGGATAAAAAATATCTTCAAAAAGAAAACATTGACGCCAATCAAATTGCTGGACTTATTCCGTTTAGCGGACAATGCATTACGCATTTCGAAATTAGAAGAGAAAACGGAATTCCTGAAAAACAACCAACAATTGACCAATTTGCTCCATTGTATCATGTTCGTGCCGATGCTCCGCCAATGTTATTAATTACTGGAGATCGTGAACTGGAAATGCTTGGGCGATACGAAGAAAACGCATATATGGCCAGAATGATGAAACTGGTTGGACATACGCAAACCAAATTATATGAATTGGACGGTTATGGCCACGGAATGACAGAACCTGGTTTTCCGCTTTTGGTCAATGAAGTAAACCGAATTTTAAAAGAACGTAAAAAATAATCACTAAATAAAAATTCCACGGCAATGGAGACACAACTATTAATTATACCAGGACTTGGAGATTCTGGAGAAAAACACTGGCAAACCTTTTGGCATAAAAAATTCGAAAACTCAATTCGTGTTGTACAAGATAATTGGGATGAACCAATTCGCGAAGAATGGCTCGACAGATTAAACGAAAATATTTCTAAACTTAACAAACCTACTATCTTAGTAGCACACAGCTTGGCTGTTTCATTGGTTTTACATTGGGCAGAAAAATACAGTAATCCGAATATTATCGGCGCTTTTTTAGTCGCTCCTGCTGATGTTGACTCACCTCAACACACACCAGAATCCATAAGAAATTTTTCACCAATACCTCTTTATAAATTACCATTTCCGTCTGTAGTCGTTGCAAGCGAAAATGATCCTTATGCTTCTTTTGAAAGAAAAAAACTCTTCGCTGAAAAATGGGGAAGCGATTTTGTAAATATCGGTCAGCAAGGACACATCAACTCCGATTCTGATTTGAAATATTGGGAAGAAGGACAATTGATTCTTAAACAGTTTATTGAAAAAATTGGTTAAGTGTTCAGTCGCAGTCTCAGTAAACAGTCCAAAACTGAACACTGCGACTGCGACTGAAAACTAAAAAAACTATCCAATTCTTAATCCATTTGGTATTCTAAAATCCGGAGCTAATAAAATCACATCTCCTTCCTCGCCTACCGCTCCTAAAACAAGACATTCACTCATAAATTTCCCAATTTGTTTCTTTGGGAAATTCACAACTGCAACAATCTGACGATTTACCAAATCTTCTTTCTGATATCGTTTTGTGATTTGTGCCGATGATTTTCTAATTCCGATTTCTGAACCAAAATCAATTGTCAGTTGATAGGCTGGTTTTCTTGCTTCGGGAAAATCGTTTACTTCTATAATAGTTCCTACGCGCATATCGGTGCGCTCAAATTCGTTCCAGGTTAAATCCATTTTTAAATTGTATTATTTACAAACCTATAAATTTTGTAATTAATGCACCTAATTCTATAACCTGTTTCTTTTCCTTAAATCTAACTTTACGTGAAGAAAAACGAAAATACTCACGTAAAAAGATATAACATGGAACATACTGAACCAAAAGCATGCATGTCAATTAAAGATTTTGAATCTAATCTAAAACAGGTTCACACGGATAAATATATAGAAACCGCTCAAAATGTAAGGCTTTATGTAAAGGATTATGGCCAAGGAAAACCTGTAATACTGATTCATGGCTGGCCTCTTTCTAACGAAATGTGGGAATATCAGATTGATCATTTGGTCCAAAACAATTATCGTGTAATTGCCTATGACCGACGAGGATTTGGAAAATCTTCTTAGCCTTGGGATGGTTACGATTATGATACTTTGGCAGATGATCTAAAAGAAATTATCGAACAATTGGAACTAGAAAACGTAACTCTTGTAGGTTTTTCTATGGGTGGCGGTGAAGTAGTTCGTTACTTTAGCCGTCATGGCGGAAAAAGCGTTGTTAAAGCAGCTTTAATTTCGTCCATTATTCCATTTCTTTTAAAAACTCATGATAATCCAGATGGGCATCCAAAAGAAAAAAGTGAAAATACAGCAGCAGCAATAAAAGAAGATAGAATTGGTTTTGTAGATAATTTCGGGAAAACCTTTTTTGGAGTTAATATTATAAACAAACCACTCAGCACTCCATTATTAGAATACTATAGAAACTTATGTTCTGTGGCTTCTCCAAGAGCTACTTTAAAATGTGCCGAATCGTTTTCGTATACTGATTTTAGAGACGAGTTGGATTTTATAAAAGTTCCAACTCTAATTATTCACGGTGACGATGATAAAATTGTACCTATAGACCTCACTTCGAGAAAAGCGGCAAAATCTATTGCAAACAATACTTATATCGAATATGCAGGAGCTCCTCATGGTTTATTTTATACTGACAAAGAAAAGCTAAACGAAGATTTATTGGAATTCCTAAATTCATAAAAAAACAAAAAAAGTATCCAAAGAAGCAAGCTCTATAGGCTAACTGCTTTCTTTGGGTATTTTTTATTCTTGTGCTCTTTTATTTACAGTTTTTTAAAGCTATTTTTGGGAATCAAATTTCAGATAAAATGGCACGAACAGAATCAACAATGCTTCCTTTAGGGACAGTTGCACCTGACTTTTATTTAAAAGATACTAACTCGAATAATACTTTTTCTTTTGAAGATTTAAAAGGTTCAAAAGGCACTTTGGTTATGTTCATTTGCAACCATTGTCCGTTTGTGCATCATGTGATCAGCGAAATTGTTATGATTGCAAATGATTATCGTGTTCAGGGATTGGGAGTAATTGCTATTTCTAGCAATGATGTGGTCAAATATCCTCAAGATGCTCCAGAATTAATGACAGATTTTGCAATGGAAAATAAAATTGATTTTCCTTATCTATACGATGAAACTCAGGAAACTGCAAAAGCGTATCAAGCGGCTTGCACTCCAGATTTCTATTTATTTGACAATCAAAACAGATTATTTTATCGCGGGCAATTAGACGATTCAAGACCTGGCAATGGAATTCCACTTAGCGGAAACGATTTGAGAGGCGCAATCGATGCCTTAATTTACAACCGAAGTTTAAAAGAACCGCAGAAACCAAGTTTGGGTTGTGGCATTAAATGGAAGTAAAACCTCACTAAATTCAAAAAGATTACGTATCTTTGCGGTTCAATTTAACAAATCCTTGTGGGAAATATAATATCATATACAGCCTCTACGAAAGCGTTTTGCATAGCAAAACCGATTCCTGCTGTAATTATTTCGCATAATAAGGCCTTTATTAATTAGGCCTCCGTCTACTTCACTTTTTTTCTTCTTTTGACGGAGGATTTACATCAGCTTAAACATTTCCTTATTTGACAAAAATCATTTTTTGATCAGATATTTTTTTGTTTTTCCAGATTAAGCGTTTTTGATTCTTTGCCATTTTCAGGACTTAGAAATCTTTTGTTTGTAAATATTCGAAAGAAGAATAAACCATTTAAATTTTATAACAATAAATTCAATATAGATATGAAACCAACACCCACATTCTGTAAATCAGATTATCAATTTTTAAGAGAATTGATTTTAAAAAGTAAAAATTCAACAAATACTAAAGAAGCCAATCAGCTTTCGCAAGAATTAGACCGCGCTGTAATTAGTAAAGAAAGCGAACTAGACTCAGTTATAAGAATTAATTCTATTGTAACAATTGAAGATGTAAAAGCCAAGAAACAAATGAAAATTCAAATCGTTTTACCTTCGGCAGCAGACGTAAAACAATCTAAAATTTCAATTCTAGCACCTTTAAGTGTTGCCATTATTGGTTTTAAAGAAAATGATGAAGTAGATTGGGAATTGCCTGCCGGAATCAAAACTTTAAAGGTAATTGCTGTAGACAATTCGGCTGTACATCATTCTTAAGTTTCAAAACACCTCATTCTGTGACGGTGTTTTTTTTTTATATCTATCTGAAAAATAAAAAACTGTTCAATTGAACAGTTTTTTTATGCTTATTTCTCAAATCCAGATTACAATTGTGAATCAATATAATTCGTAATTGATGCCATTTGAGTTTCGTCTAATTTTGCTTTTTTACCCATTCTTACCAAAATCGGCGTCCATTCTTCTTTTGTGAATTTTTTAGGTTCATACAATTTGTGACATCTTGCACAACTATTATCATACAAATTTTTGCCTGTTTCTAATTCAGGCGTTAAAGCAACCGCTTTTGGAGCTTCAGCAGGAGTTGATGCAACTGCAGCTTTTTTTTGAGTTCCGCAAGAAACCATAAATAACGCAAGTCCTGCTAGGATTAAAAAGTTTTTCATTGTCTTAATTTTATATAGTAAATATAAAAAAATCCCATATGGCATAACATATGGGATTATTATTTAAAACAATACTAAATTGCTTATAAACTCTTATTTTACGTCCATTAATTCAACGTCGAAAATTAAAACTGCGTTTGGCGGGATAACTCCTCCAGCACCAGATGGACCGTAAGCTAAATCAGAAGGAATTACAAAACGAGCTTTGTCACCCACTTGCAATAAAGCAATACCTTCGTCCCATCCTTCAATAACTTGTCCAATTCCTAATTTGAATTCGATTGGTTTTTTACGTGGGTAAGAAGAATCAAATACTTTTCCGTTTTCTAAAGATCCTTCGTAGTGAACAGAAACTGTTTTTCCAGCTTCAGCCTTTTTACCTTCACCTTTTTGAATCATTTTATAACGTAAACCGCTTTCTGTTTTATCAAAACCAGCAGCCAATTGTTCCATTTTTGCTTCAGATTCTGCTTTTAAAGCTGCCTCACGTTTCATACGAGCACCTTTTAAACCAATGAAAGCTTCAATTGCGTTCCATTTTTGAGCTTCTTCACCTACTCTGATAATTTCAACAGACTCTAAATTGTCACCTTGAGCAACTGCATCAACAACGTCTTGTCCTTCAACAACATGTCCGAAAACACTATGTTTGTTATCTAACCAAGGAGTCGGAACGTGAGTAATGAAAAATTGAGAACCATTGCTTCCAGGACCAGAATTTGCCATAGACAAAACTCCTGGACGATCGTGTTTTAAACTTGGGTGAAATTCGTCATCAAATTTGTAACCTGGATCTCCTGTTCCAGTTCCTTTCGGGCAACCTCCCTGAATCATGAAATCAGCAATTACCCTGTGGAAAGTTAATCCATCATAGAATTTTTGTCCTTGAGGTTTCACTTTGTTTTCCATATTTCCTTCTGCAAGAGCAACAAAGTTACCTACAGTTCCTGGTGTCAAATCGTGAGTCAATTTTACTAAAATTGAACCTTTGCTAGTATTGAATTTAGCGTATATTCCGTTTTCCATGTTGTTATTTTTAATTTGAACGCAAATTTACAAATTAATTTCTTAATCAATTTGCGCTTTCGCTTTTTTAGATTTTGATTTATAAGTAAGTCCGTAAATCGTCAATGATAATAAAGATAAAGCCATACAGCCGATTGTTACAGCTGGCCATCCGCCAAATTTCCATAATAATAAGCCGTATGCAGATCCTGCCGCTGTCCCTAAAAATGTTAGCGACATAAATACGGTATTCAATCTGTTTCTTGCTTCTGGCAATAAGGAATAAACTCTCGTTTGATTGGAGATGTGAACGCCTTGAATTCCGATATCGATAAATACAATTCCGATTGCAATCCCGATTACGCTTCCAATGGCAAAATAAAAGACAACGAAACTTAATAATACCAATAAACAGCCGTAGCCAACTGCAATTCTTGAGTTCCCTTTGTCTCCCAATTTCCCAACAAGAGGTGCTGCTAGAGCTCCAGATGCGCCAACAATTCCAAATAAACCGATTGTAGCACTATTAAAATCGAAAGGTTTTCCAGAAAGCAGAAGCACCATTGTAGTCCAAAACGCTCCAAATTGAGCAAAACTAAAAACATTGATTGCCGTTGCCTCACGCAAAACTGGTTGTGTTTTTATAAGCGTAAACAATGACTGAATTAACTGTGCGTAAGTCCCTTGAAATTGCGGTTTGTTCTGCGGAAATTTGCTCTGAATCACAAAAAAGATCAAAAGACAAATTCCTGCTGCGATATAAAACATCGATCTCCAGCCCAGTACCTGACCAATAAACCCACTCAATGTTCGCGAAAGCAAAATACCGACTAAAAGTCCGCTCATAATAGTCCCTACGACTTTTCCACGCTGATCAGGCGCGCTTAAAGAAGCTGCTAATGGTAAAATAAGCTGTGGCACAATCGAAGTGATTCCGATTAACAATGAAGCAATTTGTAAAACAAGAAAACTTTTGGCAGTTGCAGCAATTAGTAATGCAATTACAGTAGCAAAAGTAGTCATCAAAATTTGCCTTTTTCGCTCTATTTTATCGCCAAGAGGCACCATAAAAAACAATCCGATAGCATAACCCGCCTGAGTCAGATAGGTTATTGTTCCGGCACTTTCTTCAGGAATTTTAAATTCGTTGGCAATTAAAACAATCAAAGGCTGGCAGTAATAAAGATTTGCAACTATAAGACCAGTGCAAACTGCCATAAACAGTACATTAGTTTTAGATAAATTCATGCTGCAAAAATACCACTCTAATCTTTAGCAAAACTTTAAAAAAAGTATAAATTTTAAGTTTTTTTTAAACCATATAGGTGATATAAGTTCATTTAAACTTAAATACTTAATAAGTTTATTTCTTCAAAAAACATATTAATAGTTTAAAAAATCTTCTCTAGCAGGGCTAAAAACATCTGTTAACATGCCTGTTTCCAAACAAACAACACCGTGTATAGCATGTGGCGGAATATAAAAACTATCTCCTTCTTTTAATGTCTGTGTCACACCGCTGATTGTAACATCAAATTTGCCGCTTGCAATGTATGTAACTTGCGAATGATAATGATCGTGCAAAGTGCCGATTCCTCCTTTCTCAAAATGAACATTTACCAGCATCACTCTTTCATCAAAAGCTAAAATTTTACGTTTGATTCCCTCACCGACTACTTCCCATTCGATTTCCTCTCCTTTTATAAATTCTTTGCTAGTACTCATTTCTATTTATTTTTAATTTTCTCAAAATCTTTTTTCATCAATGCCAATCCTTCATCTAGATTATTCTTTTGAAAGAACGCTTCAAGCTCCTTTAATCTCTTTAAATTATCATAATTAAATCCCGAATTTAATTTTCTTTGACAAAGAGAACACAATCTAATAGAATGCGAATCTGTTTCTATCATACTATTGGTTCCATTCATAACGCAACTGGCTTCAATACAATGATGCAGACCAAACATATGCCCTATTTCATGAGAACAAATTTTCAGCAATCGTTCTAACCCTAAATTAAAATCGGCTTCTTTTTGCATTCTATACATCGAACTTACTGCAATTTTATCTCTGTAAGATGCCAATCCAAAAACGTAATTCCATTCGGGTTTTGGATACAAATCTTTTTCAGTTATTGCCATTAAAGCAATTCTTTTGTTAGGATTTTCTTCTTTTAAAACATCAGTTAAAATGTATCCCGCCAAAAACTGTTCTTGTCCGACATCTCCAATTCGTCTAGCATGATTCGGAATAATATCATTTGAAACATTTTCTAAAACCTTAGTTTCCAATTGAAAAAATATTTGCAAATACTGACGAACTAATTCAATTTGTTTTATTTGCATTGAATTGAACTTTCCTATAGGCTGCAGATAAATAATATTTTCTTCTTTGGTTGGAACAACATGTTTAGTTCTCACAAATTGTTCGAAACTTTGTCCGTTTTCTTTATGAGAAAACAACCAATCTCCATAAGCTGGTTTCCCAAGTGTAACATCATTTGCTTTAATATCTACAAAATAAGGCGCGGGTGGTAAAATTTTCTGCGGAATCGATTGTATCTTTAAATTTGCCTTTTCTTTTTTATCAGATTGACATGAACAAAGAATTACAAATACTACCAAAAGAAGCTTCCTCATATAGATGAATTAGATTAGACTTTTCGAAATAAAATCACAGCTCGTTTGTATAGAATCAAAAGAATTTGAAGCAAAATTATTTTCCTGTTCTACAAAAAAATGAACCATTCCAGATTGTTTTGCTGCCGAGAAGAAAGGTTTAAAATCAATTGTTCCAGAACCAACTTCAGTATTCAAATCGTTATTATTTTTATCCTTATCTTTCACATGCCACATTTTGAAACGCCCTGGATTTTCTTTAAATAGTTTTAAAGGATCATTGCCAGAATGAACTACCCAGTATAAATCTAGCTCAAAATACACCAAATCTTTATCGGTTTCCTTTAATAGAATTTCGTAACCTGTAACGCCATCATACTTCTTAAACTCAAAATCATGATTGTGATAAGCCAGTTTTAAACCTGCTTTTTTGCACATTTTTGCGGCTTCATTTACGCGAGCAGCGATCTTTTTATAATCTTCTATACTTCTTCTAAAAGGCTCATCTATCCATGGAACAGTCAGAAATTCATTTTTAAGAACTTTTGCAGCCTCAATTGCTGCGATTAATTCTGCAGTATTTCCGTCGTACAAAAAACTTCTCAAATTATAATGTCCACTAACCGCTTTTAATCCATTATCATCTAAAATCTTTTTTAATTCTATAGGCGTTAATCCCCAAAATTGATCTTTAATTGAAAAACCGTATGTCTCAACAGTCGTATAACCTGCTTTGGCAACTTTTTCTAAAGTTACTTTTACATCTTTAGGAAGTTCATCACGAAGCGTATACAGCTGTAAACCTATTTCTTTTTTATTCATAGTAAGTGCAAATGATGGTGAAGCCAAAACTGCAGTTGCAGCAAGACCTGTGGTTACGATAAAGTTTCTTCTGCTAATCATTTTAATGATTTAAATTTCAGAAAGTAAATATATTATAAAAATTGATTTTTAAAGTTTTCTGCGAAATTTTAAAGCTACTGGAGTTATTTTCTGATGCCGCCAGATATGGCGAGTATTTTTATTTTGGATGAAGTCATTAAATAAACAATTCGTATTTTTAAAATTAATTTTAAAAATACGAATTGTTTCATGATAATCGGAAAAATTATTTAGATGTCAGTTGGTACAAACCGGCCTGTTTTTGAGAATCAATTGCTTGCGGCGGATAATTCTGTTTTTCTTGTCGTGTCGATGTGACTTTCCCATCTTTATTTATATATACATAATTGTAGCGCCAGTAATTTGATCCTGCCAATGACGTACCATCATCAGTAAAAACCTGATCTGCATAAACTAGAATTTCTCCATTTTGATTATTATCTAAAGTCCTTATAGGATTTCCTAAAGTTTTAAGCACTTCCGATTTGGCTTCTCCTACAGCTACTGTAGCAGAATTAGTGCTTGCACAGGAAAAAAATAGCGCAAGTACTACAGGCAGTAATATTGTTTTTTTCATAATAAGGGATTGAATTTATGTTTTGGATTTTGGCTATTAAACCTTGATAATTAGGATTGTAATAATACTTAAAGTTAATACAATAAATTTTACACAATTTATTAAGTATGTTATATAATTATTATCAAACCACTCAATAGCATTATTTGTATCTTTGCCAGCAAGAAATTATCGAATAGAAATGCGAATTGACATTATTACTCTTTTACCTGAATTATTAAGAAGTCCGTTTGAGGCTTCTATTATGAAACGCGCCATTGACAAAGGTTTGGTCGAAGTGCATTTTCACAATCTTCGTGACTATAGCACCAACAGACAGAAAAGTGTAGATGATTATCCTTTTGGTGGAGGTGCTGGAATGGTAATGACAATTCAGCCGATAGATGACTGCATCACACATTTGAAAAGCCAACGCGAATATGATGAAGTAATTTATATGTCTCCTGACGGTGAAACTTTAAATCAAAAAATGGCTAATAAAATGTCGATGTATGAAAACATTATTATTTTATGCGGACATTATAAAGGCGTTGACCAAAGAGTTAGAGATCATTTCATTACAAAAGAAATTTCTATTGGGGATTACGTTTTATCTGGAGGAGAATTGGGTGCCATAGTTTTATCTGATGCTTTAATCCGATTAATTCCTGGCGTTTTAAGCGACGAAACCTCAGCATTGACTGATAGTTTTCAAGACAATTTGTTATCAGGTCCAATTTATACAAGACCTGCAGACTATAAGGGATGGAAAGTTCCAGAAGTACTAACCAGCGGGCATGCAGCCAAAATAGATAAATGGCGTGAAGACATGGCCTACGAACATACTAAAAATAGACGTCCAGATTTATTGGAAGGACATTAAAATTTAATTTCAAGTTTAAAGCAGTTTTTGTTTCAAGTTAAAACTCTAGACAGCAACAACTTGAAATCTTAAACTTGAAACAAAAGAAACTAAAAATAATTTACAATTTATAATTCATAATTTATAATTATTTTTTACATTTGCACCCGAATTTGACCAACCTCTGGCGAGATCCGTGAATGTTGCTCTAATATAAAAACCATAATTTAAATTATCATGGCAGATTTATTAAAATTCGTTCAAGACGAATTCGTTGCTAAAAAAGATTTCCCAGATTTCGGAGCTGGAGACACAATCACTGTTTTCTACGAAATTAAAGAGGGTGAAAAAACAAGAACTCAGTTTTTTAAAGGAGTTGTTATTCAAAGAAGAGGTTCTGGTGTTACAGAAACTTTTACTATCCGTAAAATGTCTGGATCTGTTGGTGTTGAGCGTATCTTCCCAGTAAACTTACCAGCTTTACAAAAAATCGAAGTTAACAAGAAAGGTGCTGTACGTAGAGCTAGAATTTTCTACTTCAGACAACTTACTGGTAAAAAAGCTAAGATTAAAGATAAAAGAAGATAATCATTTATCAAAATGTTATAAAAAACTCGTTTCATACTCTTTGAAACGAGTTTTTTTTATGTTCCGTTTTCAACACTAACAAAACCGTAATTTTTTAATACCAAAATCATCGATTTAGCAATTTAACGAGTTCGAAATAACAATCTGTTAATTTCGTCTTTTCTCGGGAAAACTCAACCGTTTTCGTTGTGATTTTATTATATTTGCTCCGCTCATTTTGAGCCGAATATATCTTTTACATCGTTAACTCCTGACGATACGATTATAAAAAAAAAAGAAAATGACAAAATCAAAAATTTTTTACACCTTAACTGATGAGGCGCCTTTATTGGCAACTTACTCTCTTTTACCAATTGTTCAAGCTTTTACAGCAACAGCTGGAATTGAAATCGAAACCAGAGATATTTCGCTGGCAGGAAGAATTTTATCAAACTTCCCAGATTCTTTGACAGATGCTCAAAAAACTGGAGATGCATTGGCAGAACTTGGCCAATTAGCAACTCAGCCAGAAGCTAACATTATTAAATTACCAAACATCTCAGCATCTGTACCGCAATTAAAAGCGGCAATTGCTGAATTACAATCGCATGGATACAACGTACCAAATTTCCCAGAAGATCCGCAAAACGATGCTGAAAAGGAAATTAAAGCAAAATATGCAAAAGTATTAGGCTCTGCTGTAAACCCAGTTTTACGTGAAGGAAACTCTGACCGTAGAGCTCCAAGAGCAGTTAAAAACTTTGCAAAAGCAAATCCACACTCAATGGGTGCTTGGTCTGCTGACTCAAAAACTAAGGTAGCTTCTATGTCAGGCGGTGATTTCTACGGAAGTGAAAAATCATTGACTGTAAACGAAGCTAATGATGTAAAAATCGAATTTGTTGCTAAAGACGGAACCACAACTGTTCTTAAAGCAAGTACTCCATTAAAAGCTGGAGAAATCATTGACAGCTCTGTTTTAAGTGTAAACAAATTAAAAGCTTTTGCTGCTGATGTAATCGCTGAAGCTAAAGCTGCAGGAGTTTTACTTTCTGTACACTTAAAAGCTACTATGATGAAAGTTTCTGATCCAATTATCTTTGGCGCTATCGTTGAAGTATATTTTGCAGATGTTTTCAAAAAATACGCTTCTTTATTCGCTGAATTAAACGTTGACACTAGAAATGGTTTAGGTGATATCTACGCTAAAATTGCTGGAAGACCAGAACAAGCAGAAGTTGAAGCCGCTATCGATCAAGCAATCGCAAACGGGCCAGCTTTGGCAATGGTTAATTCTGAAAAAGGAATTACAAACTTACACGTTCCTTCAGATGTAATCGTTGATGCTTCTATGCCAGCAATGATCCGTACTTCTGGACAAATGTGGAACAAAGAAGGAAAACAGCAAGATACATTTGCAGTTATTCCAGACAGATCTTATGCTGGTGTTTATACTGCAACTATCGATTTCTGTAAAAAACATGGTGCTTTTGATCCAAAAACTATGGGAAGTGTTCCTAACGTTGGATTAATGGCTCAAAAAGCTGAAGAATATGGTTCTCACGACAAAACTTTCCAAATTAAAGGTGATGGTGTTGTGCGTGTAGTTGACCAAAACGGAAATGTTTTAATGGAACAAAACGTTGAAACAAATGATATTTTCAGAATGTGTCAGGCAAAAGATGCGCCTATCCAAGACTGGGTTAAATTGGCTGTAAACAGAGCTCGTTTATCTAGTACTCCTGCTGTTTTCTGGTTAGACGAAAACAGAGCGCACGATAGAGAATTGATCGTAAAAGTTCAAAAATACCTTAAAGACTACGATACTACAAACTTAGATATCCGTATTTTAAACCCAGTTGCTGCTACTGAATTTACTTTAGATAGAATCATCAAAGGTTTAGATACAATTTCTGTAACTGGAAACGTATTACGTGACTATTTAACAGATTTATTTCCAATCTTAGAATTAGGAACTTCTGCAAAAATGCTTTCTATCGTTCCGTTAATGAACGGTGGTGGATTGTTCGAAACTGGTGCTGGAGGTTCTGCTCCTAAACACGTTGAGCAATTTACAGAAGAAGGATACTTACGTTGGGATTCATTAGGAGAGTTCTTAGCTCTTGGTGCTTCTTTAGAGCATTTAGGGCAAACTTTAGACAATTCTAAAGCAATTGTTTTATCTGAGACTTTAGACCAAGCTAATGATAAATTCTTAGCAAACGATAAATCTCCAGCACGTAAAGTGGGTCAGATTGACAATAGAGGTTCTCACTTCTATTTAGCTTTTTACTGGGCTCAGGCTTTGGCTGCTCAAACTAAAGATGCTGAATTGAAAGCCATCTTTACTCCAATTGCTGCTGAATTTGAAGCTAACGAAGCTAAAATCGATGCTGAATTAATCGGTGCACAAGGTAAACCTCAAAACATTGGAGGTTACTATCAGCCAACTCCAGAATTGGTAAGCAAAGCAATGCGTCCTAGCGAAACTTTCAACGCTATTGTTGCTAAAATCAAATAATTCAGAATATATCTGTATTTGTAAATAAACAAAAAGGACAACTCGCAAGGTTGTCCTTTTTTTATCTTAACTTATGTTTAACAAAAGTTCCGCGAGATTATTTAGTAAGAATTGTTAACTATGTAAATCAAAATCAATATAATGATTACAAAAAATACCTGCACATTTTTTCTTTTTATTTTAACGATTTTCACCTCATTTGCGCAGGAAAAATTCACTCTAAGCGGAACCATCAGCGACAGCAAAAACAACGAAACTTTAATTGGAGTAAACATTTTTATTCCATCTTTAAAAATAGGAACCACAACAAACGAATACGGTTTTTATTCGCTTTCAGCTCCAAAAGGAGAATACGAAATCGAAATCAGTTATGTTGGCTATCAGACTATTCAAAAGCACATTTCTTTAAATCAAAATACAAAAACCAATTTTTCTATCAGCGAGGGAAATGGCGAAGAACTTCAAGAAGTTATCATTACAGAAAACAAAGGCAAAATAAACGTCAAGTCGCCAGAAATGAGTGTGAATAAACTCTCCATTTCTACCATAAAAAAAATGCCGGTAGTTTTAGGCGAAGTTGATGTTTTAAAATCTATTTTATTACTTCCTGGAGTAACCAATGCAGGTGAAGGTGCTTCTGGATTTAATGTTCGCGGAGGCGGTGCCGATCAAAATCTAATCCTTTTAGATGAAGCAACAATCTTTAATTCGTCTCACGTTTTCGGATTCTTTTCTGTTTTTAATCCCGACGCCATTAAAGATTTAAAACTATATAAAGGTGGAATTCCAGCCCGCTATGGCGGAAGAGCTTCTTCTGTTTTAGAAATTTATCAAAAAGATGGAAGCAGTAAAGATTTCCATATGAATGGGGGAATTGGGTTAATTTCAAGTCGCTTATTAGCTGAAGGCCCAATTGTAAAAGACAAAGGTTCTTTCCTGATTGGCGGACGAGCTTCTTATGCACATCTTTTTCTCAAATTTTCTGAAGATGACAAAGATAATGCCGCCTATTTTTATGATTTAAACACCAAATTAAGCTATAAACTCAATGACAATAACAGTCTTTATTTATCTGGATATTTTGGACGAGACGTTTTCAGGCTGAACAAAAGTTTTACTAATACCTACGGAAATTCAACTTTAAACCTGAGATGGAATCATCTGTATTCCAATAAATTATTCTCCAATCTCTCTTTAATTTACAGCGATTATTACTATGGTTTAGATCTTGATTTTGTGGGATTCAACTGGGACTCTGGAATCAAAAATTATAATATTAAATACGATTTCAAACATTATCTTTCAGATAAACTAAAACTAAATTATGGCGTAAACGGAATTTACTATGATTTTAATCCCGGAACCATAAAGCCAACTGGCGAAGATTCAGGAATCAATCCAGATCAATTAGACAAAAAATATGCTTTTGAACCTTCTGTTTATTTAGATGCTGAAAGTCAGCTTTCTAAAAAAATCACCGTTGCATACGGATTGCGTTACAGCTTATTTTACAGATTAGGCGCATCCACTATTAATTATTACGACAACAACCAGCCAGTGGTTTTTAATAATGATATGCAGATTTATGAAAAAGGTACGCCAACTTCAACAAAATATTTTGGCAAGAACAAAGTCATTCAGAGTTATAATAATCTTGAACCGCGTTTTTCTCTTTCTTATCAATTAAATGAAGACCAATCGATCAAAGCGAGCTATAACCGAATGGCGCAATATCTTCAATTGATTTCCAACACCTCTTCTCCAACTCCTCTTGATGTCTGGATGCCGAGTGACAATTACATCAAACCTCAGCTTGCAGATCAAGTAGCTCTGGGTTATTTTAGAAATATCTATGATGACGTCTATTCTTTGGAAGTAGAAACCTATTACAAGAAAATACAAAACCGATTAGATTATATAGACGGAGCCGATTTAATTGCCAACAATGCCATCGAGCAGGTTATCTTAAACGGTCATATGCGATCATATGGTTTAGAATTGATGGTAAAGAAAAACAAAGGCCGATTTAATGGCTGGATTTCCTATACCATATCAAGATCAGAACAGCAGACTCCAGGAAGAACACCTGAGGAAACAGGCATCAATAATGGCAAATGGTATGCTTCGGCTTATGACAAAACACATAATTTAGCCATTACATCAGCTTATAATTTAAACGAAAAATGGTCTTTTGGCGCTAACTTTGTATTGCAGTCAGGACAGCCTGTAACATATCCGAACGGTCAGTATGAATATTTAGGAATTGTGGTTCCGAGTTATGGCTTACGAAATGAAAACCGACTTCCTTCTTACAATCATTTGGATATTTCTGCCACTTTAACGCCAAGAAAGAACAAAGACAGAAACTGGAAAGGCGAATGGGTTTTCAGCATTTACAATCTTTATAATAGAATGAATGCTGCATCAATCAACTTTAGGCAAAATGTAGACACAGGTGTAAATGAAGCCGTGAAATTATCTATTTTCGGAATTGTTCCAGCGGTAAGTTATAATTTCAAATTCTAGAAAATCAGTTCAAAAACTAAAAATATACTTATGAGAAAATTAGTTTTTTTAATCGCATTTTTTACATCCCTATTCTTCACTAGCTGTGAAGAAGTAGTTGATGTGGACTTAGACACCGCGCCTCCGAAATTGGTAATTGAAGCTGCTATCAATTGGGAAAAAGGCACTTCTGGAAAACAGCAGGTTATAAAACTTTCTACGACAACAGGCTATTTTGAGAGTCAGATTCCTATCGTATCCAATGCTATAATTTCCATAAAAAATAGCAAAAATCAGACGTTTAATTTCGTTGAATTCAATAAATCTGGACGCTACATCTGCAATGACTTCATACCTCAGCTTAATGAACAATATACTTTAACCGTTATCAGCAAAGGAAATACATACACAGCGACAGAAACTCTAAAATCGGTCGCGCCAATTACAAGAATCGAACAGAAAAATGATGGCGGTTTTACAGGCAAGGACACCGAAATAAAAGCTTACTTTACAGATCCTGGAGACGAGGTTAATTTTTATTTATTTAAATATGTCTATTCGAATAAAGTAACTTCCAATTATTATGTTTCTGAAGATAAATTTTATCAAGGAAATGAAATTTTCAGCAGTGAAGTTGATGAAGATTTAAAAACAGGAGATGAAGTTGAAATAACACATTTTGGAATTTCGAAGCAGTATTATAATTACATGAATATCTTGGTCAGCATTGCAGGCAGCAATGTTGGAGGTCCGTTTCAATCGCCGCCCGCAACGGTAAAAGGAAACATTATCAATACAACAGATAAAAATAATTATCCGTTGGGTTATTTCTCCCTAAGCGAAACCAGTACAAAAAAGTACAAAATAGAGTAATTATGCAACCTGTAATCAAAAACTTAACCGAGAAAAAACTCATTGGACATTTTTTAGAAATGTCTTTTATAGAGAATAAAACTTTTCAATTATGGAATGGTTTTATGCCAAATCGAAAAAAAATTAGCAATACAATTAATGCTAATTTATATTCTTTAGAAGTATACGCAGAAAATCATTTTGATAATTTTGATCCTAGTGACAGTTTCCAAAAGTGGGCTGCTGTAGAAGTCTCAGATTATTCAGCTATTCCCGAAGGAATGGAGATGCTAATTATTCCTGACGGTTTGTATGCTGTTTTTCTTCATATAGGCCCCGCCCCGGAAGGACATAAAACGTATCATTACATTTTTACGGAATGGCTTCCAAATTCTGAATATACGGTAGACGACAGACCGCATTTTGCCGTTATGAATGAAAAATATAAGAAAGACGATCCAGCTTCTGAAGAAGAAATCTGGATTCCGATAAAAAACAGAAATTAAGTATGATACTAGAAACGCTAAAAACACTTTTCAATCGAGATTTAAACAAACTAAAAAGCGAAATTGAATCGTATCAAACTGAAAGTTCGATCTGGACGATTGATAAAAACATCTCCAATTCAGCAGGAAATCTTTGTCTTCATTTAATCGGAAATTTAAATACATACATTGGTGCAGAAATAGGAAAAACGGGGTATATTCGAAATCGTCCTTTAGAGTTTTCGTTGAAAGACATTCCGAAATCAGAATTAGTTCAAAAAATTGAAGACACCATTTCAATTGTAAACAGCGCCCTTGACAACTTAACAGAGGCCGATTTAGAAGCGATATACCCGCAGATTGTTTTCGAAAAAGAAATGAAAACTGGATTTTTCTTAATTCATCTTTCAACTCATTTAGCCTATCATCTAGGACAAATCAATTATCACCGAAGACTTTTAGATTAAAAAACAGCTTCTCAACATATGTAAATGTTTTAAAAATTAGAATTACGAAACCTTTGTAATCTTAATTTTAATTTTTAAAACATGAAATATTTAATTTCTCTTTTATTATGCGCCTTCACATTCCAAACAAAAGCGCAAACTTTTAAAAATCCTGATTCATTATTTAATCCAGCTCCATATGGTTTCAGCCATGTATCTTCTGTAAAAACACCTGGCGAATTTATTTATATTTCAGGGCAAAGCGGCGGTTTAGGCAAAGAACATTTTTTAAACCCTGACTTTAGAATACAAGTTAAAACTGCCCTTGAAAACCTAAAAGTAATTTTAAATAGTTATCAGCTAAAACCAGAAAATATAATGAAAATTACAATCCTGATTGTTGATCACTCTCCTGAAAAATTAAAAATATGGGAAGAAGAAATTAGCAAGGTATGGAACGGCAAACCATTTCCTGCCAGCACATTAATTCCTGTTCCTAAATTAGCGCTCGATGGAATGCTCATCGAAGTGGATGCAATTGCTTTTAAAGCCAATTAACTTAAGACATTTTCTGCCAAAAACTATATCTTTTGTACATTTGTAATTCATTCAAAAAAACTTACATGTCATCACATCATATAGTCCGAGACGATCAGGAACCTGCTTTAATCATTGCCAATGGCGCTGCTTGCGATCCTGAATTATTAGGACAATTGCTAGAATGGTCTCCTTTGGTTGTTGTTTTAGATTCGGCTATCGAAAGAGTGATTGAATTAGGCATAAAAGTCGATGTTCTTTTGGGCGATTTTGATCGCGGATTTGATCCAGAAATTTACAAATCACAATTCCCAATCGAAATCGTTCATACGCCAGATCAGGATAAAACCGATTTAGAAAAGGCTTTTGATTATCTTATCGAAAGAAAAATTCCAGCCGTAAATGTCGTCTGGGCAACCGGAAAGCGTGCCGATCATACAATTACAAACCTTACACAAATTGTTCGTTACCGAGATTTACTAAAAATTGTAATTCTTGATGACCATTCTAAAATATTCCTGCTGCCTACAAAATTCGAAAAATGGTATACGGCAAACACCCCAATTTCGCTTATTCCAATTGGAATTGTAAATGGAATTTATTCAACGAACTTGAAATATGAACTAAAAAACGATACGCTCACAATGGGCTACAGAACCGGAAGCAGCAATTCGGTCGAAAAAGACGGAATCGTGACCATTACACATCGTGAAGGTGATTTGCTTTTAATGGAATGTTTTGATTAGGAGAATTAAAAAATAAAAAGTCCCAGCGGGACGAAATATTTATAGATTATAATGCTTTAATCTAATTAAAGCTCCAGCGGAGCGACATCTGTTATGTCGCTCCGCTGGAGCTTTTGTTGTAATAATAAATTAAACTAGCTATAAACATTACTCTCCTCCGGAGCCATTCTTCAAAAAAGGAATCCCTATCTTTGCAATCGAAATCAATGAAAATGAAAGCAGAAAACAATTCGCAAAAAGACAATTTACACCCAAGAAATCTTCATAGAAACCGATATGATTTCGAAAAACTGATTTCAAATTGTCCCGAATTGAAAGCATTTATTTTCATCAACAAACACGGAATCGAAACGATTGATTTCAGTAATCCACTTGCTGTAAAAACTTTAAATAAGGCCTTACTTCAAACCTATTACAATATTCAAAACTGGGATATTCCCAAAAATTACCTTTGCCCGCCAATTCCAGGACGTGCCGATTATATTCATTACATCGCCGATTTATTGGCAGAAAGCAATAACAATCAAATTCCTGAAACTAGTACAGTTTTAGGATTAGATATCGGAACGGGTTCAAATTTAATCTATCCGATATTAGGGAATTCTATTTACAACTGGTGCTTTGTCGGAACCGATATTGACAAAAAATCAATTGAAAATTGTGCCAAAATTATTGAAGCTAATCCAAAATTAATCGATTCTATCAGTTTGCAACAACAAACAGAACCCCGATTTATCTTTAAAAATATTATCACGCCCGAAGATCGTTTTACCTTCACAATGTGCAATCCGCCTTTTCATGCATCAGCAGAAGAAGCCAATAAAAGCGCTTCGAGGAAAACTTCTAATTTAAATCCGAAAGAAAAAAAGAGTGCAAATCCTGTTTTAAACTTTGGCGGACAAAATGCAGAATTATGGTGCAATGGCGGTGAAATAGGATTCATTACGCAAATGATTTACGAAAGTGCCAAATATACTTCGCAGGTTTTATGGTTTACTACTTTAGTTTCTAAAAAAGAAAATCTTGCTTCGATTTATAAAATCCTGAAAAAAGTAAATGCCACTTTGGTAAAAACAATCGAGATGTCTCAAGGACAAAAAAACAGCAGAATTGTGGCTTGGAGTTTTTTAAATAGTTCAGAGCAGTACTCTTGGAAATTTTAAGACTTTCAAAACCAATAGTATGGTTATCTTTTGTAACTTCGATAAAATTATGCAATCATGAACACTCTTGAACTTAAAACTATTTTAATTTCTGAAATTGAAAAAATTGATGATGATCAATTTTTATCAGCATTAAAAACAATTTTAGATAGTCGCAAAACTCCTATCAATTATTCTGAAAGATATAATGAAGATTTAAAAGTTGCCGAAGAAGATATTCAAAATGGCAATTATTATTCTCATAATGAAATTAAGGATCAAATTGAACAATGGAAAAAGAAATAATCTGGTCAAAAGCTGCTAAAAAATCAGCTTGAAAAAATATACTTCCACATATTTAAAGAATCTAAAAGCAGAAACATTTCAAACAAAGTAATTGAGACTATTTATAGCTCTGTTACAATCTTAAAAACAAATTGGGAAATTTACGGAATTGGATGAAATGAAGATTCCAAACGATGTAAATTATCGTGCATATGAAATTTATAGCTATAGAATATCTTATAAAATAACTTCAAAAGAGATTCACATTCTAAGAATTCGACATACAAGTCGTAATCCTAAAAAACTGTAATCATTTACTAAAACATCATAGTAATCTGATTTCCAAAACCAAAACCTTGATTTTACAATTTACTTTTGCTACATTTATTGTAAACTATTTAAAATCAAGACCATGGCAGAATATATTGGTTATCTCGCATCTGTATTTATTGTTGGCGGTTTTTTGCTGAAAAATCTTCGAACAATCCGATTCATTAATATGTTTGGCTGTATCTGCTTTGTCATTTACGGCATCTTTTTAAACGATTACAGAGATTTCAACCAATGGCTTTGGCCTGTAATTATTCCGAATGCGATTTTAGCGTTTGTTCAGATTTATTATCTGACTTCCAAAAACGACAAATCTTAAAATTATGATATTTTAAAATAAAATTCTGATACACTTTTCGCCCACTCTACCCGTAACTTTAAGCTGAAAATTGAATTTTATTACCATGTCAAAACTATATTCCCGAGTAGTCATTATACTTTTTTTAGTGACAAGTTGCGCTTCAAAAAAAACGAAATACGAAGACTATGTTTTTAAAACCAAAAGCGAAGAAGTAAATTATCAAACCTCTTACGATAAAGCTTTAAAACTTTGGAACATTCCGTACACCGAAGAAGATGTAAAAACAAGTTTCGGAACAGCGCATGTTGTAATGGCTGGCCCAAAAAACGGAAAAGATCTGGTTTTGCTTCACGGAATGGATGCCAGTTCTACCATGTGGTATCCCAATATTAAAGCTTTTTCTAAAAATCATCGCATTTACGCAATTGATTTCATCATGGAACCCAATAAATCCAATTTGACAGCAAAACCGCTTTCGTCAGATGATATTGTTGCTTTTTACAACGAAGTTTTTACTCACTATAAATTAAAGGATTTTGATATTATTGGCGCTTCACGCGGTGGCTGGATTGCCACCTTATTAGCCGTTCAAAAACCAAATTCAATTGATAAAATTGTTTTACTGAGTCCTGCCCAAACTTTCAAATTTCTTGACAAACCTAGAAAAACGACTTCGGCGTTAATGCTGAAACTTTTTCCTAGCGAAAAGAAATTCAGTAAAACATTAAACACTTTTTCAACTCATCCAGAAAATATAAGCCGCATTTACAAAAGGCAGTTTTATTTGGCCAATAAGTATGCAAAATCCAATTCCAGCATGCTCAAAATGATGCCCTTTTCAGATAAAGAATTAGAATCTATTCAAAACCCCGTTTTAGTTTTAATTGGCGACAAAGACGTTATTAATTCGGAAGAAAGTTTAGAAAGAGCACATAAACATCTAAAAAACAGTAAAACCAAAGTTGTACAAGATGCTGGGCATTTTCTAACTATCGATCAGCCCAAAACGGTGAATTATGCTGTAATTAATTTTTTAGATTAAGATTTTGCTGGATCTAATTTTATGAACTTTGACAAATTAGCTTTGAATAATTGTGCAAATTAGTACAATTCGGGACAGACTTTAAATTACTTACTTACACAAACTTCGTATCTTTACAAAACCAAATTTTCAGTATACGCAAATGAAATTTCAAGTTTCCTCAGAATATAGTCCAAAAGGAGATCAGCCTCAAGCCATACAAAAACTGGCGCAAGGTGTAATCGACGGAGATAAATACCAAACTTTATTGGGAGTTACAGGTTCCGGAAAAACTTTTACCGTAGCCAATGTAATTCAGGAAGTGCAAAGGCCAACTTTGGTTTTGGCGCACAATAAAACATTGGCAGCACAGTTATATTCAGAATTCAAGCAGTTTTTTCCAAATAATGCTGTTGAATATTTTGTTTCGTACTACGACTACTATCAGCCTGAAGCTTTTATGCCCGTAACCGGAGTTTTCATTGAAAAAGATTTATCTATCAATGAAGAATTGGAGAAAATGCGTTTAAGCACCACTTCTTCTCTACTTTCAGGGCGTCGCGACGTTTTGGTCGTGGCATCAGTTTCCTGTCTGTATGGTATTGGAAACCCAGTTGAATTTAAAAAGAACGTAATTGAAATCAAACGCGATCAGGTTATTTCAAGAACTAAATTATTGCATAGTTTAGTACAGAGTTTATACGCTAGAACAGAAGCCGATTTTAACCCTGGAACTTTCAGGATTAAAGGAGATACGGTTGAAGTTTATCCGAGTTATGCAGATGATGCGTATCGAATTCATTTCTTTGGAGATGAAATCGAAGAAATCGAATCATTTGATGCCAAGACTTCTCAAGTTATAGAGAAATTTCAGAGATTAACCATTTATCCAGCCAATATGTTTGTGACTTCGCCAGAAGTTTTACAAGGTGCGATTTGGCAAATTCAGCAGGATTTGGTGAAACAGGTTGATTATTTTAAAGAAATCGGAAAACATCTCGAAGCCAAACGTTTGGAAGAAAGAACCAATTTTGATTTAGAAATGATTCGCGAATTGGGCTATTGTTCTGGAATTGAAAATTACTCGCGCTACCTTGACGGACGTGAAGCTGGAACAAGACCTTTCTGCCTTCTAGATTATTTCCCAAGCGATTATTTAATGGTTGTAGACGAAAGTCACGTAACCGTTTCGCAAGTTCATGCCATGTACGGAGGCGACCGCAGCCGTAAAGAAAACTTGGTTGAATACGGTTTTAGATTACCTGCCGCCATGGACAATCGTCCGTTGAAATTCGAAGAATTCGAAGCATTGCAAAATCAGGTGATTTACGTTTCGGCAACTCCTGCCGATTACGAACTACAGAAATCTGATGGAATTTATGTAGAACAAATTATTCGTCCAACCGGGTTATTAGATCCAGAAATTGAAGTTCGTCCAAGTTTAAATCAGATCGATGATTTAATTGAGGAAATTCAGGTTCGATGTGAATTGGATGAAAGGGTTTTAGTGACCACTTTAACCAAAAGAATGGCCGAAGAATTAGCTAAATATTTGACAAAAGTTAGCATCAGATGCCGTTATATCCATTCTGAAGTAGACACTTTAGAACGTATTGAAATCATGCAGGATTTACGAAAAGGCCTTTTTGATGTTTTAATTGGAGTAAACTTGCTTCGTGAAGGTTTGGATTTACCAGAAGTTTCGCTTGTTGCCATTTTAGATGCCGACAAAGAAGGTTTCTTGAGAAATCACAGATCTTTGACGCAGACTATTGGCCGTGCGGCGAGAAACTTAAATGGTAAAGCCATTATGTATGCTGATAAAATCACAGCGAGCATGCAGCGAACAATCGACGAAACCAATTACAGAAGAACCAAACAGATTAATTTCAACGTAGAAAACAATATCGTTCCGCAAGCGCTAAACAAAAAAATCGAAAGCGCATTTACCAAAAATCCGTTGGTAGAATATGAATTAGGACATCCGATTCCTGTTGCAGCTGAACCAGAAACAGCTTATTTATCTAAAACAGAGTTGGAGAAAATGATTCGCGAAAAACGCAAAACGATGGAAAAAGCGGCTAAAGAATTAGACTTCTTGCAAGCTGCCAAACTTCGTGACGAAATTAAAAAACTACAGGAACAGCTGGCTTAGTTATGCTGTTCCTTAAAAATCTCTAGCAAAACTATTGGATTGATTACAGTATTGGGAGATTTTTTCATCATTTCTAAAACACGTTTCACCGCAGCAAGATTCAGTCCCATTTGTAAAGCAATCTGCTGAATGGCTTGAAATTCTCTTTCATGTAAAACACCGTCGCAATGCATTAGCAAAGCCAACCTGTAAAACTGATTAATGCGTTGCATCTCAGATGGAATGGGCAACGATTTGGTTTCCTGATGAAATAAATCCTGAAATTCTTCTTCGCTAATATTCAATTCTACAGCTACAAGTCTTAAAAATTCAAGCTCACGTTTGTGCAAATGTCCGTCTACAGTGGCCAATGTAATCATTTCTAAAAGTAAACTTCTTTTTTCTGCTTCTGTATTCATCAATTTCTTATTTTTAGCTAAAATATTGCTTTTAAATAAAAATACAAAACACGGATAATGAAGAAGATTTTCTTGATAATTTTACTTCTATTAACTTTTATCGGAAAAGCACAAAGCACCGCTTCTAAAAATGTATCGACTTTTACGATTGAAGCACCTCAGCTCAATACTTCAAAAAAAATCTGGATTTATCTTCCCGAAAATTATTCTAAAAATATTCAGAAAAAATACAGCGTTATTTACATTCACGATGCTCAAAACCTATTTGATGCTAAAACTTCGTATTCTGGGGAATGGAATGTTGACGAAAAATTGGACAGTTTAAAAGCAAAAGTAATTGTAGTAGGAATCGAACATGGAAATGAAAAACGGATTGACGAATTAACGCCTTTCAAAAATGAAAAATATGGAGGAGGAAATGCCGATAATTATATAGAATTCATTGTAAAAACATTAAAGCCACATATCGATAAAAATTACAGAACCAAAACAAAAGCAAAAAACACTATTCTTTTTGGAAGCTCACTTGGCGGATTGGTTTCGTATTATGGTGCTTTAAAATATCCAGAAGTTTTTGGAAAAGCAGGCGTTTTTTCGCCTTCATTCTGGTTTTCTCATGAGATTTATACTTTTACAGAAAAACAACCTAAAATCAAAACGAAAATTTATTTTCTGTGCGGCGATAAAGAAAGTGATGACATGGTAAACGATTTGACTAAGATGAAACGTTTACTAGATACAAAACGCTGTTATTGCCTTCATCTAGACAAGACTAAAATTGTAAAAGGCGGAGAACACAATGAAAAACTTTGGCGTGATCATTTCGCAGAAGCAATACTTTGGCTGGGCTATTAATTGAAAAAAAAATAAAAACATCGCATACCAATGAAACTAATTTTAAGAGAATACAATCTCAAGCTAAAACACACTTTTACTATTTCAAGAGAGTCTATTGATTTTCAGCCTTCGCTAATTGTAGAATTGCAAAGCGATGGTTTTTCTGGTTTTGGAGAAGCCACTTCAAATCCGTATTACAATATCACGGTTCCAATGATGATGCAGGATTTAGAAAAAATCAGATCTATTATTGAAAATACTGAGAATGAAACTCCAGAAGTTTTTTGGGCAAAAATCCATCCGTATTTAAAAGAGGATATGTTTGCCTTGTGCGCGTTGGATTTGGCTTATAATGACTTGTATGCTCGCAAAAAAGGTAAAAAACTTTACGAATTGTGGAATTACACCACCGAAAGAAACCCAATGACGGATTATACAATTGGAATTGCTTCTATCGATAAAATGGTTTCTAAAATGCAGGAACTTCCTTGGCCGATTTATAAAATTAAATTAGGAACCAAAGAAGATATCGAAATTGTAAAAGCGCTAAGAAAACATACTAATGCCGTTTTCAGAATTGATGCCAACTGCGGATGGACAGTCGAAGAAACCATCAACAACGCTGTTGAATTGAAAAAACTGGGCGTAGAATTCTTAGAACAGCCCATGAAAGCGGATAATTGGGAAGGACATAAAGAAGTTTTTAAACATTCTGTTCTTCCTGTAATTGCTGATGAAAGCTGTATTATCGAAGAAGATGTAGCAAAATGCCACAATCATTTTCATGGTGTGAATGTGAAATTGGTAAAATGTGGCGGTTTAACTCCTGGAAAACGCATGATTGAGGAAGCTAAAAAACTAGGCTTAAGAACAATGGTGGGTTGTATGACGGAATCTACTGTTGGAATTTCTGCTATTGCGCATTTATTGCCACAATTGGATTATGTAGATATGGATGGTGCGCTTCTTTTAGCAGAAGATATTGCGACGGGAGTAACCATAAAAGACGGCGTTGTAAGTTATTCAAATTTAAACGGAACGGGAGTTACACTTTTATAAAAATGATAGTCGATAAATTTCCAGATCGAGTTATTGAAATTGACCAAAAGCAGTATTTGTATTTTGGCGGAACTGCGTATTTGGGACTTCCAACAAACAAAGAGTTTCAAGAATTAGTTATTCAAAACATTTTAAATTGGGGAACTACATACGGAAGCTCCAGAACGGCAAATATTCAGCTGTCAGCTTATGACGCAGGCGAAAGCTTTTTGGCTTCTCATATTGGTTCTGAAAAGACTGTCACAGTTTCTTCAGGAATGCTGGCTGGAAAATTGGTTATTGATTTAATGAAAAAGCAGACTGATTGCTTTTTTCATTTGAATGATACGCATAATGCGATCCAAACTGAAAATAGTTTTCCAATATTCTTAGACGGAAATTTAAATAACCGTTTATTAGATTCAAATTCTGAGAAAATAACGATTCTAACTGACGGGGTTCCATCTTTTGAAACAAAACCTGCCGATTTATCTTTTTTAGAAAAAATTTCAAAAAGCAAAGAAATTACTTTAGTAATTGATGAATCGCATTCGCTAGGAATTACTGGCAAAAATGGTAGTGGAATTTATTCTTCAATTGAATTTCCCGTTAAAAGAAAAATCATGGTTTCTTCATTAGGAAAAGCTTTTGGATTAACTGGCGGTACAATTGCTTCCGATTCTGAATTTATAAATCAAATCAAAGAATTGGAAACTTTTACAAGTGCCGCAGGAATGAATCCTGCTTTTGTACAGACACTTTCTGATGCCAGAGAAATTTATAAAATACAGCATCAAAAACTGCTGGATAATCTAAATTATATTGATTCGATTTTAATCAAAAACAGCACTATCTTATTTGATAAAAACTATCCTTTAATTTATCTTTTATCGAATGAATTAGTTGAAAAACTAAAACAGGAAAATATTATTATTGCCAGTTTCAGATATAAAAAAGAAGCTGAGCCTTTAAACCGAATTGTGATTACTGCCAATCATCTTAAACAGGATTTAGACAAACTTTTAAACGTTTTAAATGATTTTAATTCTCGTTTTTAATCATTTAAAAAAAACTACCTTTGCAAAAAGTAAATAATGGTTTTTTAAGTTCAAGTAACGATTGGAAAAACCTGAAACTTTAAACATGAAACAATAATTATGACAAATAACGATATACTTAAAAAACTTCGCGTGGCTTTGATGCTCCGTGATGACCAAATAGTTGAAATTTTAGAATTAGTAGATTTCAGAATTTCTAAATCAGAATTGGGCGCTTTTTTTAGAGCAGAGGATCATCCGAATTACATGGAATGTGGCGATCAGGTTTTACGCAATTTCTTAAACGGATTGGTGATTCATTTAAGAGGAACGAAAGAAAACCCTAAAAATCCAAACGAGGTTTTAGCAAAGCATAAAGCTGAAATTCCGAAAAGAGAAACCTCTAAAGAAAGACCAGAATTTAAAGCTGCTCCAAAAGATTCTGAAAAATACAGAGGCGATAAAAGTCCATCAAAATCAGGTTCTGCTGCTGGAAAGCCTAAGAAGAAATCATTCCCAAAAGGAAATGGAAAACCGGTTGTTGTAGAAAAAGTGGTTTACAAAAACGGCAATAAGAAAAAATCATAATTGAGGATTTAACCGCAAAGAACGCAAGTTTTTTTACTTAAAGACTAAATACAAACGCAAAGTTCGCAAAGCTTTTCCATATAGCTTTGCGAACTTTATGTTTTAAAAAGATTCTAATTACGGTGTACTTTCAAATATAGCCCGCGGTTTCAACCGCAGGGACGCCCAGAGACGCATTACGTGACATACATTGTGTCCCGTGGTTGAAACCATGGGCTATATTGAAATAAAAATCGAAAAATTTTATTGTTTTAGCTTTGCGAACTTTGCGTTTGTATTCACAATACTTGGTCAAAAATCCTTGCGCCCTTTGCGGTAAAAAAATCTATATCTTATTCTCCTCTATTTTATCAAAAAAAGCATCTTTAAAAGTCGCACCTATCGGCAGTTCTTTTCCATTAATAAAAACAGAAAAATTATCAGTTGATTCGATATGTTTTAGAGAAACAACATATGATTTATAAATCTGTATAAACTCATTTTCCGGTAACGATTCAATTACATTTTTCAAAGACGAATGCGTTATAATCTGTTGTTTTTCTGTATGAATGCAAACATAATTCTGGAGACTTTCTATATATAAAATGTCTCTCAAAAACACTTTCTGAAATTTATTCTTCCCATCTGTTTTAACGAAAAGAAAATCTGGCAGATTGCTCTGATTTGGGATTTCTATTTTAGGTTCTGAATTCAGCTTTGAAACCGCTTGATAAAAACGTTCAAACGAAATCGGTTTCAATAAATAATCGACTGCATTCAATTCAAAACCTTCTAAAGCAAAATCAGGATAAGCGGTTGTAAAAATGATCTTTATATTTTTCGAAATAATTCTAGAAAGCTGCAATCCCGTTAACTGAGGCATTTGAATATCCAAGAAAATCACATCAACAGATTGTGTGTTTAAAAATTCCAATGCTTTTAAGGAATCATTAAAAACTCCAACTTTTTCAAGAAAATTTACTTTTCCTATATAGTTTTCCAATATTCTCGTTGCAGGTGGTTCATCGTCTACAATAATGCATTTAAAAGCCATAGATTATTTTTTTAGCGGTATTTTTAAGTACGTTTTAAAGGTATTGTTTTCTTCTGTTTTTTCAAGAATAAATTGATCTTTGTACATATACTCAAGTCTTTTGGTAAGGTTTTCAAAACCAATTCCGGTAGAGGAATAATTTTCTCCGCTTACATTATAATTGAAAGTCAAAATCTCTAAAAAACCGTTTGTTATTTTGATAGAAATAAGAGCTTTTTCCTTTTCATCATTTAATTTCCCGTGTTTAAAAACATTCTCCACAAAATGTACCAAAGCCGAAGAAATGAGTTTTTCGTTTGAATAATTCCCTTCAATTGTAAAATCTAAAAACAGCTGATCTTCAAAACGTTTTTTCTGCAAATGAATATAGTTTTGAATAAACTGAATTTCTTTTGAAAGTATGGCTTCATCTTTATCTGTTTCGGTAATAACGTATCGAAGCAAATCGGAAAGCACCAAAATATCATCAGCCATTTCGTCTTCTTTCAAAACCAACTGACTATAAAAAGAATTCAACGTATTAAACAAAAAATGTGGGCTAACTTGTGCTTTAAGCATTTGAAACTCTGCTTTTTTATTCTCCAAAAGCAATTCCTGGTTTTGATGCTGTGCGGTTTGAAACTGCCAAAACAAAAAAGTTAATGCACTTAAAATTACAGCTGGCAAGCCGAAGAAAAAATTGTCTTTTATGTAATAGGTAATTTCCCTTGCTTCTTCATAATAGTTGTGCATTCCTGTGATACTATACAAAACAACTTCTTCCAAAAAATAACGAACAGCAGTAAAAAGCAATAACGAAACTGGAATTGTGAGAATATAAAAGAGTAATTTTTTTTTGTTTAAAAACCAATTACAAAAAAGGTAAAAATTAAGAATGTAGATAATAAAGACAGCCAATAAATAAGCTGGAGTAATTCCTAAGTAAATAGATTGCAATACGAATTTTACTTCTCTATTATTTAGTCCAATATCCCAGAAAATATAAGTTAGAAGTAACAAAAAGAAAAGAACAATATGATAGTAAAAAGGAATTTTTGATTTCATAGTTTTTGATAATTAACTCAAAAATACGATTATGACTTTAAAAGAAAATGGTATTTATATGAAACCTTATTTTTTTGATGACAAACGGCTAAAAACTTTACACGAACATTTTGAAAGTGAAATTTGGATAGTTGGTCTAATGGAATCTGCGTTTCATCAAAAATGAAAATTAAGTTCTAAATCTGCTGATACATTTGCCATGAATTTAAAAACAAACGTCATGCAAAAAATCATTTTATTACTCGCAATTATCACATTAAATTTAACTTCTGCTCAAACCAAGAAAAAACAGATATTATTGGTTGGGACTTTTCATTACGCCAATCCAGGTCTTGATGTTGCTAAACTGAATAGTTTCAATATTATGTCTGAAAAGAGCCAAAAGGAACTCGAAATAATGAGTGACAAAATCAAAAAATTTGGTCCTGATAAAATATTCGTTGAATGGGAGTTTACCAAACAAGCAGAATTAGATAAGCTTTATAATAAAAACACGGATAGTCTTTTTAAAAACAATAAAAACGAAATAATACAACTGGCAATTCGCACGGCTAAAAAACTGAATCATAAAAAATTATATGGAATGAATCTTTATACTCCCTTTCGATATGATAGTTTAATGATAGCCATGGAAAAAGCAAACCAAAAGGAGTTAATGGAGAAAAACAAAGTTACAACAGGAAATTTTGAAAAAGAACATAATGAAAAAATAGCAAAAAGCTCATTACAAGAAATGATGCTATATTACAATACAAAACAAACCGAAAATGAAAATCTTCAATGGTATTTGGAAATAGCAAACAGAGCTGGAAATCCAGATGATTTTTCAGGACCTTCTTTAGTTGCAAATTGGTACAAAAGAAACTTGTACATGTATTCTCTAATTCAGAAACTAACCGAAAGCACAGATAACAAAATAATGGTATTAGTTGGTTCAGGTCATGCTTCAATCATTCGAGGCTTTATAGAAAATGATCCAACATTTGAAATTGTGGACTTATCAACTGTTTTGAAATAATATTTTTTAACCTCAAAGGACGCAAGGATTTTACCAAGTAATATATAGAAACGCTAAGTTCGCAAAGCTATATGGATAAAGCTTTGCGAACTTAGCGTTTATGTATATTCTTATATGTAAAAAATCCTTGCGTCCTTTTGCGGTTAAAACAAAAAAAATCCACTCCTTTTGGAATGGATTTTCTATATAAATTGATTTCTTATTTAATTAAGAAAGAGCAGCTTTTACTTGGTCAGCAGCTTCTTGGAATTGAACTGCAGATAAGATTGGCATACCAGAGTTGTCAATTAATTCTTTTGCAATTTCAGCATTTGTTCCTTGCAAACGAACGATAATTGGCACATTGATAGCGTCTCCCATGTTTTTGTAAGCGTCAACAACACCTTGAGCAACACGGTCACAACGAACGATACCTCCGAAGATGTTAATTAAGATAGCTTTTACGTTTGGATCTTTCAAGATAATTCTGAAAGCTGTCTCAACACGTTTTGCATCAGCAGTTCCTCCTACGTCAAGGAAGTTAGCAGGCTCAAAACCAGCATAT
>Ga0099824_1001316_pt1 | contig 34471 bp, 17 predicted proteins | sample SiratrowhiteBW_FD_76837 | JGI IMG/M metagenome (GOLD analysis project Ga0099824, IMG submission 76837) | Root nodule microbial communities of legume samples collected from California, USA - Siratro white BW | ecosystem: Host-associated > Plants > Roots > Nodule | place: USA: California... | reverse complement strand
GTCCACTCACCCCAACCCCCCCCCCCCCCCCCCCCCCCCCCCAAAAAAAAAAAAAAAACCCCCCCCCCCCCCCAAAAAAAAAAAAAAAAAAAAAAATCTGCAACACCAAAAATTAGGCCTTTCACTACGAAAATCCCCAATTCAACAGTCTTTCCTTTCTAATCTCTTCCAAATAAACAGACAGCAATCAGAAACGACGCAGATAATATAAACGAACTGAAAACCAAATTCCCAATCCGAACACAACCAAAAGAAAATTTTCCCAAGGAAAAGGAAAAACAAGGCGCGAAGAAGAAAAATTAAAAAGGTAACGAACCTTGGAAGGGATGCATCCAACGTTGAGACAGGTGCCGCCGAGAGTTCCACGCTTTTCGATGCAAGTGGTTTTGAGACCCAACTGCGAGGCTTTAATGGCAGCGACGTAGCCGCCAGGACCGCCGCCGATGACGACGACGTCGTTTTCTTCAGATCCGGATGCGAATCCCCTCAAACTTGTGAGGAAAAGCGATGACCTCGACGATGAAACGACGGCGTAAGCCTTCCTCCGAGCCAAGCTTGCCATGGCCATGATTCTTCTCTCTCTTTCTTTCGATTCCTTTTTCGATTTGATTTGAGTTAGTTCTTACTCTTCTTCTCACAACCTAACACACCACACAACGCATGCTCTTTCTCTTTATTATATAATTATATATAAGCCCATTATAATTCTAATTCTAATAAATTAAAATTAAAAATGACAAATAACTACTGTTTCCTATTAACTCTCCTACCATCTCAGCCCTTGGATGCTTTTCTTCCCCTTTTTTTAAATCTCATGTTTTTTTGTTAATTATTGCTAAATTGCTTTTTATTTATTCTACTTTCTCGCATTGGCTGTGCTTTTTGGACCAACAACTTGGAATCAAATTAAATTAAGCAGGGACATTGTTTTCTTAAAACTGTTTTTAATTAACATCGTGTTTTCAAATTTATAGTGATTGACTAAAATATACTTTTATGTTTTATTGCAAGATGAAAAGTTAGTTATAAAAAATATCACAACATTCACAAATATTATTTGTTTAAATGGTAAATTCGAGTATAATTTGTCATTCTCCAAATTCAACTTTTCTTGATATTTGTTTTGTCAATTTTCCATAATTTGAAAACATCATTTTAAAAGACAATTACAGTTCTGGAAATGATTTGTAATGGGAACATTTGGGTGGAAGAGGCATTATTTTTATTTCCTCGTATAATTATTTTTTCTATACATGTAATCAAGAGTTGAAATGTAAACACGTTTAAGGAGTTATTTGTTGCTGTTATGCTGCATCTTTGGGTTTTGATTTGATGAAAAACTCATTGGAGTAGCATACACTTAATCAAATAAATAAATGTAGTTAGAGTAACAATACCATAATTTGCAGAACATTGGTTGGTTCTATATTCATTAAACACTACGAAAAAAGATCAATTATAGGTTATATAGCTCTTTATTTTGAATAATATTATCTAATTAGGCTTAAACCGATTTCATAATATTGTCCAATCCAAGACAATTGCTCTTAATTCTTTTTTAAAAAGTTATAATAAAAATCAACATATTTATTTTGTAATTGAGTGATGATATTAGATTATCTTAAATTATCAGTTCAGTATATAGATCTCTCTCTAAATAAATCTCAATGATGATAAAAGTTTTAATAGAAACATTTTACTATGTTAAATTCAATGCATGATAAGGCATTGAAATACCATTTTTATAAAAAAAAATTAAAACGCTTAAATTTGTTCTAAAAATAAAGAAAAAAATCAACAAAGTTTGATTTTTTAATTTAAATTTCTTTAATAAAGGTTCTTTCTATTATCGTTATCACACTGTTATCCAACCCACCAGTATCACCATTATCATCACTCCCTCAAGTTAAAGGTTAAAACTCAGCTAAAAATCGTTGTAAAAGAGCTTTATATTAAGCTAAAAAACAAATACTAGGGAGTTTGTACAACGACATATTTGAGATTGCAGTTTAATGGTCATAATCAATTAGAGGAAATTTACATTCTTGTACAAATCTTCTTAGTGCAGAAACGGGTGGCATATATTTACGATCTGAAAAACAAGGGATGTGATAGTTGGAATTGTAGATTGGGAACTTGCAACATCTGGGAATAAGTATGCCACAGAGCAAAATTCCCTAGTCATACGTTTGCAAGATTTAGATAACGAAATAACGGCCTTACACACCTTACCAAAGCCTCTCAGTATTTGGTTGGACTAGGGCAACTCACAGGCTCCATTCTCCCCCTCCTAGAGGACAAAACAACACTAGTTGAAAATAATATTTCTATTATAACCGAGAAAAAAATCATCACATGTGATAAGGGATTAGCTTGTATGATGCCAAACGATGATATTGCCCCATGACATAGGTCCTACACTGATAAGATGGGCCATGCATATCCATCCATAAACATGGAGGGTCAAGAACAATAAACAAGGCTCAAACAAGAAATCAGCTATGCACTCGGCTATGACGACCCCTCATCAAAGTAGATATGAAATTAAATTTTAAATGAGTATCAATTTCTGGTGGCATGCAACCCAGAGAAACTACTGAGAAAGCCTAAAATAATTTGTATATACAGAAGCAGAAACTGTTAAAATGGGAACGGCCATGGTGGCCACTGAATCTAATCCGCCAAAATTAGCTACGATTGTCTCTACCAACAAAACTCAAAAAACACCCCCCAATTAAATATGTCTGAACCCCCTCTACCCCTCACCAAACATCCCTTCTATCCCTACAAAACTGCTGGCTGCTTTTTAGCTCTCTGAAACAGCCTAAAAAACAGATTAATTTGTTTTAATAAAGGAACATTTGTGAATCACAAGAATTGCATTTACAGTCAATTTCGCTCAATCAAGCTCTTCAACCTATTACGGGCCTCTTCAGACAGGCTGCAAGCTTTGAATCTTCGCCTTTGGGGTGGACATGATTCAACAATGCTTGCAATGGGCGACAAACAGACAACAATCACAGTGAGATTATCCGATGTATCCAGGCGCAATGCTTCCTTGACTAGTTCCATAGCACACTGCTGTGGGTCATTATGCCTTCTTAATCCTCGGCGAATAAGACTAACTGCAACTTGGCTAGACATTACATCCCAAATCCCATCACAACCAATGATCAAGAATTCATCCTCCTCAGTCAATGTGGCCATTCGAACATCTGGCTCAGCAATAAGAGGAGATGCAGCACCGAGTGGAAATTTCAAGTCCCAATCCCCAAGGGCGCGGGTTACTGAAAGATAACCATTGAGGTATCCATCATCAATGAATCCACCTACCTCCTCCACCCTCCGCTGTTCCGGCAGAAAACTTGGCCTGTGATCGTTAGACATCTCAACAGCCACTCCCCTCCGGCAAAGAACTGCCCGACAGTCTCCGGCATTAGCAACAAGCAAGTGCTTTCCAAGTACAAGGGCAGTCAATGCAGTAGTTCCACATGAACTACTAACAGTTTGTTCATCAGCCAGGGCAAGATCTGCCCGTAGAAAAGCTCTCCTGTGGGAATCCTCTAACTTCTCTAGAAAGAACGCATCGGTATCATATGTCTGCAGCATGTCCGCAGCATCTTCAAAAAACAATCTCATAGCATTCCTCTTAACAAAAGCAGCTGCATCAGGCCCTCCATGACCATCAAAAACAGCATAGAAAGCACTCCGTATCGGGTACTTGAACACAAATCCAAGATGAGCACCTAGATCGTCAATACAAATGTGCTCATCATCCATAGAAACCCGCGGCCCAATCTCTGCATAGCTACCAGAACGCGCATTTGGGACAAAACTCACCGCAGGGGTCTCCATCATGGAATGTTTAATGATATCAGAGTGATTCACAGCCTAACAACACATGCAACACAAAAGTCAGCACATCAAAACTAAAGAGATCGACTCAAACTGTTAAAGAAGAGACTTGAACCTGACCATTAAACTCACAAAGCATAACAGCTCAAAACAACTAAAAGGCAATAAATAAATTTCAACTGAGTGAGGAACCTGCGTTAATGGCGATAAATAAACATCCAATTCCAAATTCTACTTCCAAAATTCAGATTCATAAACTCGACAAACACTCCCTAGTTCGGCAGAGCGGAGAGAGAGGTAGTTAATTTTGGTTGTTTGGTTTAGGGATGAGAGGAAAGGAGGAGAAAAATTGATGAGACCACTCTATATTCCTCAACTACTTATTTCCACCAATTTATCATTATTCTTGTTTTCTATCAAATCCATCAAATTACTCAACTTCCAAAATACTTTCTCCTTTCTCACTTATTTCTCCTCTACCAAACAACTAAACATTCAATTTATTTCTTCCCTATTTATCTTTTCTCAGCTTAATCCTTCTCTATTTTCATCCTTTCTACTTATTTCTTCTATACCAAACATACCCAGAGGAGTATTGGATCTTCCCACATTTCTCAAAAACAGAAACAAAATCAAATTCACAAACCCGATTCAGATTTGACAATCAACTAACCTAAAAAGACGACTCAAAAACCAATTCCTTCAAGCATATCAAACCGCAACTAAATTCAAACCCGAAAGGGAAAAACAAACATAGGAATTGAGATAAAAATCATACTTGGCCAAAGATCGGAACAGCAGGTGGAGGAGATTTGGGCGAAACCTCGACCTCAACGTTGTGTTCTTGCGCAACGCAAATATGATACTTGACGTCCAACATCGGAATGGTCTGCTGACAGATAACTTCCGCTTCCGCTACCATGTTCGGGCTCACGATCATCTTCAATCGCCGTTACAACGAAATCAAGCAACTAGAATTTCCTTAATTGAATTTGAAAAATTGGAGTTTTTTCTTAAGAAGAAGAAGAAAAGAGTGACAAAATTAGGGCTTCTCTTTCGTTCACCTCTATGTATGTGTCTGCTTCGAATTCTGCGCACATCATACTTAAAAGGGTGCTAATAATCCCACGCACTATTAACCACGTCGGTGCGCGTGCCGTGAAAACTCAGTAATGCCCCTGCAACACGGTGTCGTATCGTGTTTGCATTTCCCCTCTTTCCAGACACTTCGATCAAAGGGTATATTTGTGACGCGAGGACAAGAGCGTGGAGTCGTCACGCCTCTTCTTGTAAGGTAAATCAAGTTAGTGAATGCGAAATGACGTAACTACCCCTAGATTTGCTTATGATTAACGCCACGTTAGTTTAGTGACCCACAGATTAATTAATCAATTAATGGAAATTTAAAAGTTTAACTTTGCGGCTAAGCACGTGGCAATCCATGAATTGTATGGTTGAAGGTTGAGGTTGCGTATAAGTAATTAAGAATAGTGAGGATTGTAGCTTTGCGTTCAGACGTTGACTTAATAAGTAGTAAAAAATAAAAAGTTGTGGTTGTGGCTATGGATGCATATAATATATTCCAATCATTCTCTTACACGGATGAACTTATCAATATAGATTTTGCGACGATTTTTTATTATGAGTATAAAATGTTATAATTCACTCACAAACTATCTTACATGATAAAATGGTTTACTTCTTAAAAAATAAAATAAAATTAAACTTAATCCAGAATTCCAATTGCGCATTGTTGGAATTCCACCGTACCTGTATCCTAATGTTTGATGAGTGAATTCATATAATATGCATTTGAATTAAAAATAAATAAAACGTTTATCTTTTGTTTAAATTACTTTTGGAGCAAAGGACATTTTAATATCTAGAGATGTCAAGGGATTTGTATGTGAAAATTTATTAAAACAAACTAACACCATGTAGCTGATAATTCAAACTAAAAAACGTTTCTTTTGCTAGTTTTCTTATCATAATAATCTTAAATAATGTAAAAGCTTCTATAGCAGTGTATAATTTTCTCATTTGTGTAGATAGACTCAATTCTTAACCATGAATTAATGGGTGAATACGTTGGACTTATCATAGGTTGTCTTCCATATTATCGAGGGGTTGACAACAAGGAGAAGTAATTGCTCCCCATTTTCCCACACAAGGTTCAAATTGAATGCACGGTTAAGTCTCCGTTTGACTATTATTACTATTGGAAAAGAAGCACCGATAACTTCCATTTGAATCCTACTCTAATTTTATATAATTATCCATACAATATGTTTCCGTTAGTGGCACGCTTAGTCATAATCTGGTTGCGTAGGATTAGTTGAGTTTGAATTTGCTCTCTCTACCCACTAAACACCAACTGTTGAAGCCAAAATCTGTCCCACGTCACTTCTCTCAACTTTTTATTTTTATAATCATCTACACTATCTTTAATCTTAAGCCACAGCCATTGTGGAGTTACTTTCTAAGCATGATATAAAATAACCCTTATTTTTGGGCAAAGTGTATTCTAGTATACTTACACTAATTAACCCTTTAATGCATAATACATGCTACAGTAGTATTATAGGTTACAAGGGACCAAATGATTGTAATGAATGAATAAATGAATGAGCAAGAGGATACAACAACATACATTTAGTGGTAAGTTACATATAACCTAAACATGTAAAAAAGGTGAAACCTCAGAATCAAACAGATATAATCTACTCACAGCATTGTGGCTGGCGTTCTTTCTGCAGTTTGTCCCAAAGGCATAGAACCATCCTTGGGGTTTGATAATGGGCAAGTACATAATTTGATTCACATCCCGCATTGTAAAACCTCTCATCATTCATATAACGCACTTCTTTCCCACTTTTTGCGAACTGTTCAATCCATATGCCCATCGCAACATCTTCCAATTTAAAGAGCTAACAAATATATAACAAAAGCCAGTCAAATAAAGCTCATCTTCCGTTAGAGGAGATTGTAAATAAGCTACCAGATTAAGCTGGTTACTCTCCTAGTCATCAGATTAAACTTCGAAAAATTATCATAACATAACCGTGGATGCATAAAAAATACTGCAATAATTAATTATCTCCGTAAAATTGAATAAATAATAATAGGTAAAAGAAAATAAAGACAATAAAAAGGTTTTAAAATATAAGAATTATAATAGAAGAAAATTAAATAAGCTAGCAGCTACAAGTTGAGAGAACTAGCTGAAGTGCTCATAGCTTATAAGGTAGAAGCTCCTTCCAAAAAATAAAAAGTTTTGATGTAGTTATCACATACTCTTCTGTTAGTCAAACTAGCTTATAAATCAGTCAAATAAGCTAGAATTAGCTTATTGGCCTTACCAAACACACTCTATATCTATTTATATATCTATGTAACATAAACCTAAACTTTTCTTGACCGATAGAGTTGGAATGTTATCAATTTCCACACATCAATAAAATTTATTTCCTACAATAAGACCATTTATGTAGAAATAAAATTCACAAATAAAATTTTAATTTATAATATTAAATAAATAGATATAATCCAAACTGTAACAATCTTTAACACCAGTAGACCAATATGCAACACATCATTATTATATATTATAAACTATGAAATAAACAAAAAATTGTTACATTATTTAAAAATTGCAACAGCTTCTTAAAGCTCAACGGATCTCCAAACCGTCACCACGACCTAAAATGTTTCAAACTTTAATACTTAAACACACTATTATTACAGTTAAAATATTATATATTACTATAAAATAAAAGAAATCGTTACAGTTTTTAAAACTCAGCTAAATTTCCCTAATATATTATAAACTTATATACACACACGTGTCTGTGAGCGTTTATGCATGTTTAAAGAATGTTAAAATATACCTACAATAGACAAACATCGATATTGTATTTTGTTTGGTACGAAGACAATATATTATTGTTTATCTAAATAAAAAAGTTAAAAAAAAAAATAGTAGAGAATATATAAATAATCCCTACATTCTCTTTTTTAAGTGCGGCGTTTCTGAAAGATTTTTGTTTCTGTTTAGCTATTGTTTTAAAAGTTCAACACAACATTGTTTACGATTTTGTTATTTAATTAGGTTACATATATACATTTATTTGATGTAAATATGAAAAGGGTAAAATAAAAAATCTCATAAAGATTTTATTAAAGTCAAGAAAGTTTATTGTATTTAATGGTTTCTCCAAGAAACCTTAAAGGACACTTAAAAAGGAACAGTGAGAATAATTTAAGGTACAATTAATTTAATAAAAGATGAATAAATGTTATACTGTTTTAAGTCTAATAAATTCTCTAATTTAATTTTGTTAAATTAAAATTCCTTCATTTTTCTTGTAGATTCTGCTCCAGAAATTTTCATTTGCCCAAAGTTTTCATACAGTGCATCATCCAATGAACTTAGATGATAGAATGGAAATAAGGATAAGAGTCAATGCAAATTATGATGTGTATCACCATATTCTTCAATTACTTATCGGTAATCTCTCCTTATTGGTATCTCTCCTCTATGTATTCTTTTCAGTTTCTCATTCTACTGTCATTTATTTTTTTAATTTTTTCATAAATTTTATTATATGTTTTCCTTTCTTCTCCTAACATTTTCATTTTCTAAATGTTTGTTTTATCTTGGCTTACATTTTGTTTTCCTCATTCTCTTATCATGGTTGAGAGAAAAAGAATATAGCCCAGTACGTCTGAGGTGACTTACAATTAACATTTTTTTTTTACAATAAACTCTTTTTAAAAATTAACTACTTTGAAATATATTTGATAAAAAATAATAATTAAATAAAAAAAAAACTTTAACAAGTATATCCTTAAAAGAAACACATGTTTAATCCCCCATGTTGTAATGGGAAGGAAGAAATTGTTACCTTGAGTTTTCTTTGTTGGTGGCCATTGACAACGAATTTTGCTATGTCTCGAGAGATAATATAGCCAGGACCATGTGCCCATAGTGGGTATGTATCATGTGGCCATTCCTAAAATTATAATAATTAATAATTCAAATAAATTTGGGTGGGGAAAATGGTAATGTAATTAATTAATACTAAAATTATAATAATTACCTCCTCACTGACGTACCACTTGCTGCCTTCATCCCTCTGAGGAGATGATTTAGAAGCTATGAGACCGTATAAGAGGCCTCTCGATGGCTTTTCTTTAAGGCTCGAAACCACTTCATCAATCCTAACAAAGGCATCATCATCTGTTTTCATTATGTATTTTGAAGGGATCATTTTTGTCTGCAATTTTTAAAATAACACCACATTCAATACCTTGTACAAAGTAAGAGAGAATCAAATACCTGACCATATAACAATTGTGTGCATAATATCTTAATCAACTTACCCCCATAATGCAAATTGCAATTGTCTTCAAAGAAATCAAACTATAGTAATCTACAAAAGGCATTAGTTGAATATCTCCATATGCTTGAGCTTCAGTCCATAACTCAAAATTAACCCTATTGTTCTTGTGCTGCAATAAAATCAGATAAAATGTCACCCAACAATTATTTGAAAAGAACTAGTGTTAAACTAGAACAAGAATTATATTGATGTATAATTTCACTTGATCAAGTTTAAAATGCATTGCTTACAAGCCCAATAAAAAATCGGACAGCTACTTCTCCAGAACGTACAGCCTCATATTGCATCCAAGACCTCCTCAGGGCCATGCGACGCTCAAAGTTGTTTCCAGTAGAGAATACTCCAATTAACAAAATAAGCCTTTTTTTGGGGATAGAAGGAGCCTTCAGATTCTCAACATCAACAACTATATCATTATCTTCAGTAACAGGTAAACCTTTAGCCAGGATTGATAAGACACTTAAACTGCCTCCTACTTTAACACTGCTCACTAACCACGGTTCAAGCTTCTGCATTCATCAAACCTTTACAAGGTTAAAAATGACTAATCTATTAAAAGCTTTTGTTTTTATCAGTATTTCTCTTCCTATACCATACCTCCCTGTATGCAAAAGATGTTTCATGCCTTCCATTCACAGTCATATGAAATCCCTCTGAACCAACCCACAACGTGGAAGTGAAAGGATTACCCTCAGCAAAGGGGAAAATAGCATTTCTATGGGCACTTTCTGAGGAAATATTAGAAGGTATACTAGCAGGTTGACCAAAATTTTCATTCCCTTTGGTGTTACTTCTGACTGCTTGCACATTGCAGAGAACAAGTCCATCAACTACAACATCCAATTAGATAATTTAGAAGTTACAGCAAGCCTCCCTCTTAAACAACTGCACTCAAGAATAATAAAGGGTCCATAATAACACGAACAAAAGAGCATTTTGCTATGAATTATTATATGATAAGTCTTACAAAGCTATAGCCTATTGCATAGGGAAAATGATATTTAAACAAGATATCATCCTAGTTACGATATAAATTTACAATTTTACGTCCTCTACAAGAAAAGGAGATATTTCTACTTAAAAAGTGTTTTTTATCCATTATAGTGTGCAGAATAGACTAATTTAACAGTTAAAGATCTATAACTGCTCATCACTTTTAAAATAAAAAATTCACGATTATAATGAAAAATTACTAAATATACCTTCTTGGATGTTGGCAGAACCATGTGCAGGACACCTTTCCTCTTTTCCCCATCCTAAATCACTAGTCCATGTATTTTGAACAATATATGGTTCCTCTGTCATGTTTTCTCCAGGAAGACTCACATTATAATGCAAGATAACTGGAGGATTTGGCTCCCCTTCTAGCTCTTGCCCAGCAAGGTCAACCTGGAAGCTTCTGTTTTGTCCATTGGGGATTCCAATCAGTGTAATAGAAGAATCTACAACCAGACCACAAGGGAGATCAAGAGTGATCCCATTATCTAGTTCAGCCTTACCAGGTGAGGTCACAGAGAACGGGCAGTTTTGATTTTTATGGCCATCCGTCTTATTAACCTTAGAAGCTTTGTCCTTTTCAATGGTGGACAGCAACTCTTTCCATGCCACAGAAGCCTCTTTAATTCCTTGAGCTGTTTCATCCAAAGCATCTGACCTTGACAGCAAGGTACGTAAGGAATCCCAAATAAGCACAGAATCCATCTCTCCTTTGGATAAATTTTTCATGCCATACAGATCATCAAGCCCTGCAACATGTACCAAATGTGGCCTTTTTGTTGGTTTCGGTACCCTTTTTAGTTCCATCTCGGAAGAGTTTGCTGGAAGATTGCTGCTTCGATTAACAGAATCATCTGGTGTATGGTTATTAAAGAAATCGTAGGCTGATTGTTTTGCTGACTGCTTCTGTGGCTGAATTCCTTTTAGGTTGTAGAGGAAAAACAACATCATACCCAAAGCTATTATCAACAGGCCTCCATACCACTTCCTCATTTTCAGTAAACCTTGAACTAAATATAGTTTTTTTTCTGCATGCAGATAAATTACACAACTTTCACTACAAAATAAATGGCTAGAGTAGAGTCACACAACCAACTTTCACTTTAATGAGTATTACATATCCCTGATATCATAAGCTCTATTCAACTTAGTCCTTGATATCATAATAAGAAAACCAAGTTCCTGACTCTCAGAATTGACAACCAATTTAACCCTGAAATCAGTTTGACCAGTCGGTCTCTAGTCCCTAAGATTACATAATCAATTTCTTCAGTTCCTGCATGTGTTAACATTGACAAACTGATCGCTAAACTTAACACTCATGAATCAACTAGGTCCCTACATTAGGAATCAAATGCTTGACGCACATCAAAGATAAGGATTACTAAATTGACCAATGTGTACCAAAGTCAAGGACCAAAATGATTATAGTAGTCAAGCATAGAGACCAAGTAGCCAGATCTTTAACATCATGGACTAAATGAGTCCGTTACTAACTTCAAGTACTAAAATTTCTTTTCCGCAATTTCAGCATCTAAATGACTGTTATTTATAATATGTCATTGTTTTCCTGAATCTTAACGTACTTAGTTAACTGTGAAAAAAAAGAAAAAAGGTTTATGTAAGTAATGGTCACTAGTGGTATTCAAGTTCTGTGCAGTAGAACTGAAACAACAGTTCAGAAAAACATAATTTTCTGGTCAGCGTTTAGTTCAAATCTTATGGGGCAAAATAAATTTTGTTGTAAAGCCTCCACCTTTATGTTTTCTTTTCCTCCAGAAAGGTGTAGAAAAGCACAAGATCTGGAGAACGGAAGAGAGAGAAAAGAGGGACTGACCATTGAAATGGTGGTTTGAAGTCAGAGAGAGAGATGGGTGACACTGAAATTCCTCCATGGTAGCACCACCATTCCCATTTCCTCACTGCTACTCTACACCACTGGACGACGTCGTTTGGTGTTTGGTGGTGCGAACGACAAAGTTCGACACTAACCTAAATGTGATGTATTGAACACATCCAATAACAACGTGACACCTCATTACAATCTTAATAAAAATAATTTTAAATTAAAAAGAAAAGGAGTTGTTTCATTTCATCTGCGACGTTCCATCTTCCAAATTTGGACATGTTGTTAAGTATTTTCCAGTAGGGAGTGAAGAAAAGGACAGAGAAAAATAAAGGGGAAAATCAGAGAAAAAATAAAGGGGAAAAATCATATTGTTTGGATTACGAAAAAATAGTAAAAAGTAAGTCAAATACTCGTTTCAAAAATTAGTCGTATATACCGTGATACCTGTGATGCTTTTCTTTTATTAAATAGTTTTTAAATTTTAAATAAGGTTATTTTAAAAAATGTTTTTTAAAATATAAATTAAAATAAAATAAATTTTAAATTATAATATAAATAAAATTTCATCATAAAATTTGAGTGCAACTAAGTAAACACTGAAATCGAAATGTAATGATTAAGATGAATCTATATAATAGTAACATTAATTTATGCTATTATCTTTTTAAAAAGTTAGTGTCTAATTTGATGCAATAATGTATACAAAAATACAAAGAACTTAAATAACAATAGTCTGAGTTAAGAAAAGAGCGTAAAAGATTTTAATCAATAATCATGTTTATCTTTGGGTGCCTATAAGGTTTTCAATATTTTACCGAGAATTATTAATTTTTTATAATAATATCATCTTCATTATCAAGTTAGGGTTATTGTCTCTTACTCACAACAACTTCTCTATTACTGTAAGGTTTTTTATGGAATATATAATTATTATCAAAGAATTAAAGAAATAATATAAACATAATGTATTAATTCATCATACATCTTCAAACTACCAATATTTATTTATTTATATATAAGCTTACGTTAAAAATAAAGTTAATCTTTTATCATTATATCTAGAATAATCTAAACATTTCTATATATTAGGATATATAAATAAATCTAAAATTATCTTTAATTAAGAATTTAAAATATTTATTTGAGTAGTATAAATAAAGTCAGTCTTTTCTTATTTGTAAGAAATTAGAATAAAATTTTTTTAATAAAAGTTTATTTTCATCTTTTTTAGTAAATCATTCTTTTTTTATTTTTTCTTTTTTTTTATCATTTATTTATTCTTTCTCTATTTGTCTTTATATATATATATATATATATATATATATATATATATTACATAGCATTAGGGTCAACTTTATGTCAAGATCTGTTGAAAAAATCAACTTGGTATTCAATTATTAAAATAATCAAACTATATGGTGTGGAAGACTTGTATAGAGTTTTATTTCGTGGATGAAGATTTGTGGAATATTGTTGATGGTAATAATGCAACTCCCATATAGGACTTAGAAAATGTCCATGTACTCAAAAAATGGAAGCAATTGATTGAATGCAAAGACGGAGTTCGTTTTGGTGCAATCAATTTCTTATGACTTGTTTCGATCACATCATGTAATATAAATTAGCCTACGAAATTTGGCGGACTCTTGACAAACTATTCGACAAGAATGATGAAGTATAACTTCAAATTTTGAAGAACAAGCTCGCTAACATTACGTAGTGTAATCTTTACATTTTTTTGAGTATTTTCTTAAAATTAAAATTTTTGTTAGAATATTTCTTTGTTAAATTCAAAAGATATAATTTCCAAAGCTCAAATAAAAAGAATTATTATTCGAAGATTGAAGTCGGAATACATTCCATAAGTCACATTGATACAAGGATGGGTTCAACAACCATCCTTGAAGGTGTTTGAAATTCTATTATCTTATTAAGAGTCATTGACCAATGTCTTAATGAAAGAAGGAGAAGACAGTACTCTCATGACTAGAAAGAAAATTTTAATAGCCCCTCACCCACACTACCAAAACAACTCGAGCCCATATGTAGTTAATGGTGAGTCTTCTAACATTACCTTTAATAAAAAGGTTTTCAAATGCTATCGATGCGACAAAACTAGTCATATCAAAATATCTTATCAAGCTAGATTACAAGAGAATAATGTAACCGACAAGATTGTAGAAGAAGAAAATTGAAAAAAATACTTTGTAACAGAAACAAAATTTATAAATGTCTTAACTTCCATCAACTTTGAAAATGACTTTCACGGTTCCCCCACATCATCTAAGGGAAGACCAACTTAGATTTTAAGACCAACTTAGATTGCTTAATTATCTATAGAGCGTTATCTTAAATCTTAAATACAAGGTGATAATGGATTGTATTTGTTTTGTCTTTTTTTTTTCTATAAACCTATCCATCTACTTATTTAACCACAATCAACTTCTTTTACATGAAATTGTGACCAGCTCTTTTTCTGAAATTCTAGTTTATGGAAAAAACTGAGGCTTTGATCATCTTACGTTTATTCATTTTTTTTCCACCCTATATGATTTATTTGATCGTTAACTCTGTACCATCTCATACATTTATCCTTTATATCAAATCTTGAATTTATTTTTGTAAAATATTGAACAATTTTGATAATAAAAAGTGTCAAACAAAGGTTTGTAAGTTCACAAGTTTGACTTGCATTATTTGTAGTTTTCAATTATCACTCAAACTAGTATTTACCTTTGCTATTATGAAGTAATTAAATGAAATCAATGTATTTTAATTAATAATTGGAGAAAAATGACGTTATATAACTTCAAATAATATTAGTGTAAACTTTAAAATATGATATATTATTATAATTATTAATGACTATCAATATTAAGTCTTAAAATAGTGTGTACACAAACTGTAACTGTAATAAGAAAGCATTTTATATTCTTGCTTAGTCGAACCCGAGAAGAAGTTAAATGCTAATATTGAGAAGCATTAACAATTTTTTAAATATGCTTCCAAAAAATGGAAGATACATTCAGATATCGTCTTTCGTCACGCAAAGCAGACGTAAGTCAATGGCTTTTCCTCTGAAGATATGAAACTTGAAAATGGCATGATGAGGGCATGTAGGATCCTATCTGAGCTGTGTGATTTTGTATATGTACAACAAAAGCTATTACATTCAATATAATACAAGAACTATTGGATATTGTATTTTAACAAAAAAATGGGAGACACGGGCCTTCTACAGGATCCATAGATATTGAATCAATTCCCTCCAACTAACCGTAACTGTTATCATCGGGTACGTATATGGTTCCAGAAACCAGCATTATAATCTCAATGCTGATATGGTGGTGAGAAAATGGAAAAAAGGGATGCCTTTGAAACTGAAGGGCAACTGGGCTTCATCTTGACCAATTACACTGATAGAATTCAATTGAACACAGAACTGTCCAGACTGTTGAAAGTGATGAACAATGATGGTCCTAGTGATGGGCACTGCTTCCAAAAGTTGAGGAGAGAGGGGCTGATCCAGGCATCTGTTGGGGAGATAGGTCAGCACCAGGGGCATCAACATGGGGTGCATATGGCTTTGTCACTTTATTTTTCAGAACTCCCTGAATAACAAGACAATAATTTCACTCAGAAGTCAGCTCTAACATTGTGTGCATAAACATTGGAAACAAATAACTGATTTTTAAGCATGTTTTATATGAGTCCGTTAGTTTTCCAACAGTTTAGCTTTGATCGTCACTAGTTAAAGAATTGCTTGAAGAACTAAAAAATATACAAATTAGAGTTTAAGGAAACGTATGAAATAAAGCATACCTTTGATACTCCTGGACCATATGTGTTCAATGCATGCAAAATAGAAGAGTAAGCTTGAAGAGCTTGACGGGTTTCAGGGATGCATTTTATAATGCGATGATTTTCTTTCGTATCCAATGACCTAGACTGCAAATATAAAATGAGCCTCGAGGGGGGGCCTTTCGGGTTGTCTTTTTTGCCATGAGTTAGTTCCATGGTACCAAGGTCATCCCACAGAATATCCCACAATATTGAGCATGGATCCCTTGCAGGGCTGAATTTCCTCTGAGCAATAATATTGGACGGTTGCTGACAATGACAAAGACAAAGATTAATAAATAACAGTTGATTCAAGAAAATGAGATTTTATTCATTGTTCTCAATCACGACTACATACTTGCAATAGTATGACTCTTGTATGCGTGACCATGAGAATTTTTCCTTTCGGAAGCATGAAGTGATCTTCATAAGCATCTGATAAGGCAAACTTTCCACGAACTTTGAACAGATCAACCTGACCAAAAAATGAACCTGATTCGGCCAACTGCAATATCACCTTCAAGACAGAAGTACGGCAATAGTCAGGAGTAGGAAAAGGAGATGAGGTAAATTTTATTGATAGGACTATTTACTAGTGCAGTATAATCAGTAAATTACAAAGCAAAATATTTTCATAACATGGCCATCCACATAATTCACGTTCTCTCTCACTAGCTGCTAAGTATCTCCTGGAAACACAGTGATTACCATTCAAGGGTAACAGCTGATGAAGCTCAAAATTGGTAATTGAAAAAATTTAGGGTTTTTCACTACGTTAATATTGAGTTAATAAAGTTTAGTTGAAAGATGGGTGAAAATTATGTCAGGAAAGGTGATAGTTTAACAAGAAATACAAGGGGTGGGGACTACAAAAGTCTGACATTATAGTTATTCTCTAATAATAAAATAAATAAGACTTGTTGAACCTGAAACTCTTTAATGAACACAAGTACTACTTGAAAGAAGGATCCTCAATTACATTAATACAATTCCAGCTTTTGCCTTTCAGCCCATAAACACAATATCTGTCAAAAAGTTGTACAATTTAGAAATAAATTGTATACAATTCGAACATTTGTTTCTTCAAAAGTTACAGAAGGATATATCTCTACTTTAATCTTCTCATCATGGGTCTAAACCACTGTGTCTAGAATTTCAATTAGAATTGGCTTTCTTTGTATTGAACATATATCATTTAGGATATTTTACGATTTAAGACTCAAATGTTAGAATAACAAATGAACTCTAGATCTGCCATAGCAAGCTGAACCCATGTTACCTGTCCTTGAGCTTTGTACTCATCATATAATTGAAGCAAATTATCACCACCTATAACACGAGGCAGTCTCCTCCGGAGAAGTTGTTCGTCTGATGTTATAGCAGATGCAATTTTCATTCTCATAGCATTAGCACCTTCTGTTGTTTTTGACAGAAGATCCAAAACTCCACTCATTGGCTGTGCAGCAGCACCAATAATTCCCTTCCCAACACCCTGAACAAAACCCTCAACACCAGAAGATTTTGCTCCTTCGAGAGGCTTTGTTAAAATGCCAGTTACCCCTCTGAATAAACCTTTAGCAAATGCTCCACCACCCTCTCTTATAACATCACCAAAATCCTCCACACCTTTGTTTTCCTGCACACAAAGTTATATTAAAAGCAGGTGTTAGCATTATATTATATTAAATGTCTAACACATAAAGCTTGATAACCAAGGTAAAATTGCACAGGAGAACATCCATCAAACCTGTCTCTGTCGACTTTGAATAAATTTTTTATCCATAGACAATGCAGCTACACCTTTACTCATGTGTCCAAGTGCACTACTTGCATTGCCCAATATATCCACACCTGAGAGAAGCTGAAGTGGTTGGCCTAGAAGATCCTTTCGGACATTTGAGATAGCCATGCTAATCATAGAACTCTGCCTCATGCATACGTTCTCATTAAACCTCTGGTTTATCCTAACCTGGTTAATGAATAAACATTTATTGTTAGCATTATTTAACCTTATTCCCATATCCTAGAAGAATAAACATTTCTGTGATATTATAACACAATTAGTTAAACATTGTTACAGAGATAAAAAATATCTGGGATGTTATGTCTCATAATTTATGAGATTATTGTTAACTTGCAGAATTGGTGTTTAGGGCTTCATACTTAATCACGGGATTTGGCTCTTTTTTCTTTCCTTTATTACCTCCCTGTTTTACCCCTTTTATACTATACTAGTTCAATCATTCAAATAATATATGAAGAAAGTCTTGTGATCCTACATCATGCTTCATCTTTACTTGTACAAAGAAGATAATATTTTATGAACCTAGTACTCAGTCGTCATTGTCTAGGTGAAATTTAATCACTTTGTGAACTTACACAATGTACTCCTAGATTGAAAACAAATAAGACATAAGATTGACAACTTGAGTTCAGCAAGTACAATGGATTTTTGAAAGTGGTTCACCAATTAAGGTAACTTACTGAAAAAAATTAACATACTTACAGGCATATTTTCTGTGTTACCCAATGCAGTCATTAAGGATGCCCAGAACCCAAGAACACCCCTTGGTCTTTGACTAGGTGACATAGCCATTGACACTTTGAATCGAACTTCCGAAATATTAAGTACACTGCAATTCAATGTAATGTCATATGCAGTTTCAAGCAAAACGTACAAATATAACTAGGCATTTCCAAGAGTCTTACATACCCAATTTGAATGATTGGATCAACTGATGCAGCCGTTGTTTGAGAATCATACAGCCTACTGAGCTTCACCTGCTGGATCATTTCATGAAGGCGCCAAATAATAGGTTCATGAATGTTTATCAGAAAGGCAGCAGAACTTTCTGGCCCCTGCTTGAAAGAAACCAATCACGAAATAAAACAGTGTCATAATTTATAAACTTAAACTTCGACATTTTACTTTTCAGAATAAGTATAACATCGTGTGATGCTCACATGAAGACCGATATACGGATAGACACAAAGATCCACTGATCCATTTGACTGCATTGTAATGGAGCACTTCAGGATATAGTCAGTTTCTGATACAGCTCTCTGTGGCCTGAAGAGAACTGGCATTGGAGTTAATGGCAGCTGGTTGTCCACTTGTAGCCCACACATTTTGACCTTGAATCTGGCATAGGATTGAAATTACATTTCAAAATCAAATGTTTGTACATACAGGATAACTAAATAGAAATAAACCTTCTACTAATTTAAATCTTTTATGCAAGTGATCAAGTTGTCTTGGTTGACTAGATAGTTAGATCTACCAGAACACATGAGAAAATAACTAATAGAAGATAAATAACCATGATGCAAGTTCTAGCCAAATTCAAAGATACAGCTGTTGCAAATCTTACCGACTAATTCCAGAGCCCAAACCAGTTGAATATGCCAGAACAAGATTCTGAACAGAGAGATACATAATTTCCTCAGGTGTATGGTCAATAATAGATATCCCAAGCTCAGCAAGATCACAATTGATGTGGAATTCACAATCTGTAATTGACATTAGTTGTTGCTTTTGAGAATCATTCATTGATGATAAATTTTTTCTCGGAGCTCCTGTAGGTTCATTTTCTGGCAACCAATCACTTATCTTAACAACATTTGATTTTTCTTCCTTTACTATAGTAACACGCAAGGCTCTGGTTGGTCCATCTTTTACATGGACAGGTTGGTGATCAGAAATTTCATCGATATCATACTTTAGCGATTTTGCTGGGTCAGTTCCATCTACCAAGAGTTCCAGTAAATGTCTTCTACCAAGATCTTCCCACAGAAATGAAGCAGCAGAATTTGGAAAAAGCAACTGCCAGGAATCACTAATACCTTCAACTTGACGAAAACGAATGGGCAAGAACATGGAGCGATTTTCAATCCTGTGAATATAAATGCACTTAGAAAACATTGAAAAGCTAAATAACAAACACAATATTGATGGAGTGTGTCATGAATGAGTGAGTAAAAAAATTTTGGTCTTGACTCTAATAAAATCAAGATCATGACAATATAAATAGATGAAAAAATGGGTAATCCGCTATACTTCAGATGTTAATAGTAGGTTTGATTTCAGCATAAAACCAAAAGACATTAAGTGAAGTTGCTAAGGTATTTAAACTGCACTGCATTAAATGAGGCAGGAAATATAGGACTTTCCAATATAATACATGAATACAAGTGAATTTCTATATTTCCTTTCCTCAATGTTGAAAAAATGACAGTATTATGACGGTTCAGAGGGAGGACACTAAGAACAAACCTATAAGGACTTGACAGCGAATCTGGACGAAAAACAACTTCAAAGCGTGATCTCTTGGCACCACTTCTTACTGCTACCCTTATTTGCACTGGTTCATCTCCAACATCCTTTTGCAAGCTAATGCGCATTACACCTTCATAACTTACACTAAATGGTGTACTCCATTTGTAGCCATCAATTCGCAACTGAATCAATATAGGATCCTTTATGACATATAGAAAACAATACAAATATGTAAGTTAGACAAATATTTCGAAAATTAATAAACATACCTTCAAAAGTTCAACTCTGGCTGATAACTTCCAACCAAAAGGCTTTGGACGATCAGTGGGATGGATCCATACAGCTGACTGAGTATCACATTGCTGCAGGCAGATACTACGTCCAAACCTATTAATGAACATTGTGTGTGGTTGGAAATGAACAACCTGGACATCAAATAGCTTAATAGTTAATTATAGCTCGAGTTTAGGAATAATCTTATATATTAACTTGAAAAAGATTAAACCAAATGAGAGAATAGTCTTTATTGAATTGATTCTTTGAAACAGTACGTCAACCACTGTATATTGAGAACTCTAACCCTAAAGTAATGATTACAAAGATTGCTAAAATCTTCTAACAACACACATGTAACTAATTACAATATTCTACCATAGCTTATCAATCAAGACTTCCCCTCAAGCTGGTGAGTGGATATCTATCATTCCTAGCTTGCATGTGAGATCATGAAATTGTTCAGTGAGAAGAACTTCAGTAAGTAGATTTGCTAACTAAAACCGAAATGGGACATATGAAGGATGATAAAGCCACTATCTAGTTTTTCTTTAATAAAGTATCAATCTATCTCTATGTTCTTAGCCCTATCATACTGAACTGAATTGTAAACAATGTTAATAGCTGATTTATTATCACAATAAAGAGTCATAGATTCTTCAGAGCCACTTTAAATTGTTTAGAATAATTCTTAGCCTTAACAATTCACACGCCCCATGTGCAATAGCTCAGAATTCATCATCTACACTAGCCGTTGCAACAACATTTTGTTTTTCTACTTCTCGAAGTCACCAAATTTCCAAGAACATGCAATATTCTGAGGTGGATCTCCTATCTATGACAAACATTGCATAATTTGGATCAGTATATATGTCCATTTTTTACTTTTCATTCCTCTCGAATAATAATCCCCTTCTTTGGACTTGTCTTCAAATATTGAAGGATTCTTGTTGAAATATGGGTGTAAATTTTGCACATTTATTGAATATAGATTTGTTGAATAATAAATATAGATTTTTTTTGTAAGAAATCCCTAAAATTAAGGGATTGGGATTATGAGTTTATTTTGGTAGATTTTGTCCTAATTTCGAGTCTCTATGTTTGAAGACTTATTTCCTTTATTTAAGGAGATTTACTTACTACCTTTATTTCGGAAGATTTATTTCCTTTTATTAGGATTTTTTTTTCCTTTAAATACCAATGTGTTGTTTTTTTTTTTGAAATCAAGAAAAGTAATTCTATAATTATTACCTTTATTCACGTTTTACTTGTTGTAAAGTTCTTGGTTAGAAACTGACTGTGAAGGTGAGACTTGAGTTGGAGAATGCCATCAGTCATTGACAATGACGACAATACCTGAAGAGATGCTGAAGAAGCATCTTGAGCTATGGCAATCATCTGGTGATGGTTAAGGAAGATTGACAATGGAGGAAAATGACAACATATGCCGTCATTAGAATGATCAGTTGTATAATATAGAAGAAACTCAAAGAAATAGGCTTAAAGAAAGAGACATCAACAAATACAAATTACCTATGAAGATTAGGAGAAAAACATTTGCACCCTTTTTGAGAGTGATAATATCTCACAAAGACATATTTGAATAAACGAGGGGAAAGTTTATCTCGACTAGGCATTAGGTTATGTACAAAACATGTGGTATCAAGAATACTTAGAGGTGGATAATACAGAAGTGAATGACGAAAAATAATAGAGTGGAGTACATATGATTACATTTGGTTAATGAGATAACATGGTGTAAGGATAACATCCCCCAAAAAATGGTAAGGAAGAAGATTGTGAAGTGTTTGAATAATTTCAATAAGATGGATACTTTTGCATTCGGCTACTCCATTTTGTTAACGAGTATGAGGACACAACTGGATGAGGGATATTATTAAATTCCATGAATTTCTAGAATTGGTTACATAGATATTCACAACATTATCATTACGAAAAACACATATTGATATAAAAAGTTGCGTTTTGATTTAATTAAAAAAAGGTTTGAAATAAAGAAGACACTTCTCATCAATTCTTCACCAACCAAATCCATGTATGTCTAGAATAATCATTAATAGAGGTAACAAAATATTCAAAGGAGAAGGAAATAGTATGAAAAGACCCCAAATATCATAGTGAATTTTTTAAAACTACTAGGCAAGGATCAAGGAATTTTCTTAACTGACACAACACATAATTCAAAGCAGACAAATGTCTTAAACTTGATACCATCTTCTGCAATCTTGTCAACTGTGGATGTCCTAATTATGTGTGAATCATCATTGGAGAGAGATAATGATGATAGAGATAATAAAAGCCAGTGACTCACATCGCCAATCATCTAACCTAATATCCAATCCTAGAAGGTAAGATTACTTTAAGGGAAAGTGATGATTATTGAAGATCCCACATTAAGTAAATATAAAACCAAATCATAATATATAAGTGGGGTACAAATCTCAACTAACAAGTCGGTTTTGTAAGATTGAGTTAGGTATATACCTACTTCCTAAGAAGGTATCAGAGCCATTCAGAGCCTACCCTAGGATCAATTCCTTATTTCTATAACTAAAAAAAATTCCATAGCCATGCTATAGCCATGGAGTCTTCTTCATGCTATGATTTAAACTGGTAATCCCTTTAACCAGTCAAGTGATTGACCTATCCTTTTCCTTTGAAGATGGTCTGAATGAGTTGAGACCATTTGAGATAATTATGCCCATTTAATTGAAAGAAAAATGAACATTTTGCAATTCTTCAACATTCTGGGGCTTGTTTTCTCCAGTTTCCAGAGTAGGTTTCATGATTTTAGACATCACAAACAGATGTGATCAAGGCACAAGGGAGAAGACGATAACTCTGCAACAATGAAGACTGAAATTATGACCAGAGTCGTGCAGCACTGAAGGCTGCACCTTAGGGTTGGGTCCCATGGTAAGAGTTTCCCAAAGATCAGGAGCTTTAATACCATGTCAAGTTTTCTGCTATATTATTTTGAGATAGATTAGATTTATATATACAAGAACCTGCTAACAATTTTAGGAATAGGGATAACTTATTCTAGCGGACAAATCCTCATGATTATGGGATTGTTTTTACATATACAAAATCCTAGTATTAACAATGAGATACCGTGGCAATACAAAATAAAATACAGCAAGGCTAATTAATATAAAATTTCCTCTAATGCATCATGAACAATCACAATTTTGAAATTATACAGGTTGGTCTTGAACCACGTGATATGCAATAGCCAAGGATTTAGGAATTTCCAGAAGAATAGAGAGAGATAATCAAATAATTTTGATTTATTAACTTGTGAAGGCAAGGAACGATGTATATAGACTATAGACAACCTTTGTTCTGTCTGAAGTCATGTTCAACAATGCTGAAAGCTTGTAGTAAGATCCATCAGAATCGAAAGCTTTGACATCAATACGTTCCTGTGAAACTTTCAATGAACATTAAACACTTATTCAAGTCAAAAAGATAGAGCAGTTGGTTAGCCCATTTTTAAAAAGCACCTTTTTTTCAAGTTCAAGCAGAGAAATCCCAGAGCTATAAACTTCAGAAGACTGCATAGAAACAGAAATGCCCAGCCTAGGTGACAAATATGTATCTTTAGGAGAATGAAACATTGAACTTCCACTACGCCCAACATAATCTTGTGGAGAAAGCATGCTCGGAAATGAACTGTTGTCTTCAATTATTTCCAGCACTTGCAGGCTTTTTCTTGAATTAGAATGCCTTCTATCTAATGAGCTTATGGGACTTTTCAAGGCAGTCTTGGCAGACTTAACTGCCCTAGAGAGTGATGCAGAATCCATCTCTGCATTTTCCAGAGGTTCTACCTCCACCACACGGTATGCCAAAGATAGAGAAGTATCGTTGACAATCCAATAAGGGACAAAAAGTCTTAATGTTTTTGGAGCAGCACTGGTCCCACCCATATCATGTTCAATGCTCACACGTAATTTCCTGCAAAATAATGATGAAGATAATCAAGGCTAAAATAAAGAATATTCCGACTAAATAAAATGAAAATTGTCAGTGTTATTGAACAAAGAATCTATTAAAAAGAATAGCCAACAGTTTTTCACCATTACATAACTTGGGAGAAAACATTGTAAGGAGGAACAATGGATTATTAAACTAAAATTTGCACAAGTGAAAATATACCTTTCAACATTCATCTTTCTACCTGACACAACCAGCACATAATACAAACTGGAACATTCATTACAAGGATACAATCTGTGTGAAAACTCCTTAATGGAGTAAATCAGTTCTAATAGAAACATATAAAGGCATAAGAAAAAATGATAAAATATATTGTTGGAGATACTATATTGACTAAAGACATGATGAAATTATAGTATACATGTGATGTGCAAACATTACCTAACAAGTCAAATTTGTAAGATTTAGTTAGATATAAACTCACTTTCTAAGAATCTATCCTATCAAGATTTGGTGGCCACCTACTATCTAACCATTATCATATCACTTGAAATATCTAACCAACACTTGAGATGTCCCATCTTGTACGAGAGGGAATGTAACGAGGATTTCACATTGATTATAAATATAAGCAAATTATATTAAATAAGTGAGGTGTCTAGAATTGAGTTAAATCGAAACCCAATGCTTTCTTGCATGATGATCTAGAGAAAGTATACACGATGGATCAACCATCTAGTTTTGTTACAAGGGGAGACCCCTAATATGATTATTTGATTTCACAAGTCCCTTATGGTCTTAGATAATCCTCCTTAATATGGTTTGGTTGCTATTTGATTGTTGTACAACAATTCAGTTTGATTTTATGTGAAACCAACCGCTTTGTCTTCTATCAGCACCATTCACCCAAGAAAAGCATTTATCTCATTGTATGCGTTGATGATAAACGTGTATCCCTCATGTATTCAGTCACACAGTACTCAGCCCAAATTTGTGTTCTCTATTTTAACATATACATAGACAACATCATTCTGGAGGACAAACAAATTTGCAAAAGAATATAGCATATCTAACAAGTTATAGTCATATTGCTTTGATGATATGATAAATATACAATATCATGGGCGTATTTCAAGGAAAAGTACTGCTCAAAATATCAAATAGTCAAAATACTTCATCCCTCGTAACATTATTGGAAGAAAAGTTTGTATAGAATTTAATACATTACAAATGCGAGTCACTTAAAATAAAATTTATACTACTTACTTTGAAAGAAAAGCAGATCTCATACCTTTTACTTTGCCGGTGAATCATCCAGAAAGATGAAACGTGATTTGAGAAAGAAGGATCCAGGAGTAGAATTGGGTCCTGAGCAGATGAATCAAGTAAAGTATAACCATACGAGCTAAATTGCAAAACACAGACAATTTCTTTAAAAAAAAAAGTTATCACCTTTTCCATGACCCAGCCATCCTGCGTACTCAAAGTAATATACAAGGGTTTCTGAATATCTGCTGAATAGATATGTACACTCTGACGAGAAGATACAGTACCACGATGTCGCTCAATACAATTTCCTTCCTTTATTTTTTCTGAGATTGAAAATTCAGCAGGACAAGGTAGCCGGTTCTCCAATTTCAAAGGAGAGCTGATAGATATTCTCCAATCATATACAGGTACATTTAATTCAGTATTGAGAACTGAGGCATCTGTACACACACTAAACCACAATTGTTTACTTCCACTGTTAGGGTTGCAGCACAGAAGTATATCTTTTTTCTCAAGCTCATTAAGCTTCAAAGAACAATTGGGTGTTACAGAAGTTAATCTAGAACCTAGATCTAATTGTTGATCTTTGCTATACATATAACTTGAACCAACAGCAATAGCACAACCCCATGAGTATGAGGGCTGAGAATTATCAAATTTAGGTCGAACTTGCAAACATTGGTCAGAGTCCTTGGATGTACTTCTCCATGATAAAACAGCAGAAGCTCCAGGGTGCACAGCACTTGCTCCACTCTGCAAGCACTCTGTACCTTGGTCAGAAAAAGACTGTCTAGTACGAATCCAATGTCTTCGACGCACAACATCAGAGGCTGATTTGGTTGAAAACTGTGAAGAAGTAGGAGGCCATTTTAAGCTTATAGTGTCAGGCCCATATGCCCAGCCTTCCTTGTCAACATATTGAGACTTGTCTATGGACCAACCTGAGGACCATTTCCACCCTGGAGGAAGTGGAGGTTCAAAGAAATCCTTCAAAATAATACAAGTGAGTTAGGAAAATAATCACAATGACGGTATCTTACTTGAGAGAATTAACAAGGGATAACAGAAATATATAAATATACCGACCTTAGATGAGTTTGAGAAGTCCCTTGTGCTCCAATGTCCAGGATTATCGTTGTGCACACCTGGCCAATTGTTACCCCAACCAGTTGACGACTGGTAATACTGATTTTGAAAGACTTCTTCAGTTACAGTATTAGAACTGCTTACTCCAAGCGAGGCACCATGACTATGAGATGCATGGCTTGTCATAATATTCAAAATAACATCTGAATCGTTCACTACTGTAACAAGACCCCTGAAAATTACATGCTTCTTTCCATTTTTCATCACAACTTCCATACCAATATATTCCTTCTGTAATGATACTGGAGTCACTGAAAGTGGAAGCAATGCTCGAACACTCACCCACTCACTCTCTAGGCTGAGCCCCACCCAAAAACCTATGTCTCTATCACCGTCGATCTCACTTTCAATATCATTTTGAAGGTTAGCAATTTTGTTTCTTTCAAAATAAGAGGTTGAAGCAAGTAGGCATCCATCATGCATGGCTTCAACATTTTGCTGAATCTGAATAAGTGAAAGAGGATAAATAGAAAATTCTTGACATTTGATGATTTCATTTTTTAATAAGAAAAAGACAATTAATAATTTCATTAAACAGATAAATCCTGACAAAATGATTAAATTACAGAAACTGACCAATCTACTAAGTGGATATGATCTAATACTCTGGGCATCACTTGGTGGTTGAAACATTCTCACGGAAGCAACCTTCTTTAGAGTATTTGCACCATGTCCGACAGAAAAGGATAATGCACCCACAACCTCCCCTGCATGTTGACTACGTAAGTTTTGGGAAAAAAGTAACTGAGTTGGAAGGAAATATATAATTCCAAATAATAGATGACAACTAATGGTTGAAATTCAAAGAAAGCATATTGCATAGGAACATTGATTTAATTGATTAAATTACTCCAATGGATTCAATCAATAGCATTAGACTTTGTACAAACAAAGTCAACAGGAGATCCAAAATACGTATAAAGTCTCACAGAACAAGTCATCAAAGAATTACCTTTCCCAGCTTTTGCTCCGAGATTTGTAACTTCTATTTCCAACTTAGCAGGGGCCTGTAATGAATTTCTCAATTTAACAGTAAATGTGAATGCCTACATAGTTTAAATTGATGAATACAGACACCTTATGTGCTCACACACATTTACATAGGGTGGCGTTGGGAAGGAGAAAATGTGGACTGAACAAATATTTAAAAAACTCCAAGGGATGACCGTACTACAGCTTGTGTTAATACTAAAGCAGGTATGAAGTATAGAATTAAATGTACACCAAATCCTGGATGCAAGAATTAATAAAATAGAGAAACCCCAGTTGGATGTAAAAAGACAATGTAGATAAATAAGTGTTGCCTAATAAAAATAATATTTTCTAATGTAATAACATTATTTTCTAATAGGCCAAACTTTCAGCTCAAGATCTTCCTATAAAAATTTCAGTTATTGAGCAAATTGGAATAAAAAGTGAAGCAAAATTATAAAACCAATCAATTAACGATGCAGTACCTTTCGGGGGACTTCAAATATGAAAAGTTCGTTCCACTTCACTCTACCTTCAACCTGATCTTTAATTCTTGATAGAACAGGCTTCACACACTTAGTTCTTGCACTTTGGGGAAAAAGCTTTTGCTGTTCTGATGCTTGGCTGTCAACAACAAGACGCAAAGCACAGAAGAAGTTGTGGCTGTTACCATCATCAATGATAGGTAAGCCCTACAAAATATGAAATGAATTGGATTCAATGTTCTGGGTATGGAGGAAAATCAGGAAGGAGATTGGAATTATGTATAAATCATTTTCAACTTATTATAACCTTGGCTTCAAGTATCTGCACAGCAACATAATAACGTGCTTCCCTAGATTCATTTGCTACATTTAACCTATTTGAAAACCTTGGAGGTGGAATCCAGACAGAAGCACAATTGCCATGTTCTAGCTTGTCAACTGTATCTACATCGTGCTCAACTTTTTTGACAAAAATATCACACCCAAGTTTATTTTCAACTACCACAGTCTGCAAGTCATCCTCATCTAGTGCAGAAAAAGTAGTATTTTCTCCTTTGCCTTGTTGACCACCAACCTCCTGCAAATCCAAACAGCAAGGTTAAAAGTTGCGAGCTTTAAAGTATAAAAGGATACAGGATTCTGAATTTTACCGCATTTAGCTTTGATGTTTTCTCTTCAAGCTCTAACTGTTGTCTCCAAGAAAGAATGCTTCCTACAAAGGATTCAAGATTTGCTGCACTAACATTTACATTCAAGATACTGGTAGCAGAAATTCGAACTCTCTTCCCAACACCTGATGGTGATTGTGCATTGGTGTCAAAAGTTTCAAACCTAAACAAGTTATAAAATAAGAATTTAATCAAACGGAATATTGTCAACAGTATTGAGTCATGACTAAAATCATAAGATGATACTAGACAATCAATATCAATATGTAACTAAAATATTGTATGAAAAAAATTAAATAACATCAATTACTTAAATATTCCATCAAATGGTTCCACAACAGGCTCCCATGCCTCTAAATGTGCATTGAACGTTGATGCAACAATTGAAGCAATCAGTACTGCGTTCATCCCATGTAGTCCTCCATGGGTTGCAAGCTTAATATTAGTAATTGTAGTGTCAAATAGCGGTCTCATCTGCAAGGGTAGTTGAATAAAACATGATGATTATTCCTACACTAAAAATTATTATTGGACAAAAATAGAGAAGAATGGCAGCTATTTTCAGATTTCATAAGAGGAATAGAAAATAAACCATTCCACATAAGCTGTCCAAAATTGTCAAGGAAAAGTATCGCAGCTTTAGCTCGGCATTTATGTTTTCACGAGTCTTGGGCTTCACAGAATCGCCAATTATGTACGCTAATCGGCTTGATGGCTTTTTTAGATCAGAACGAGCTAGAAATGTGCATGCCTGCATATAAGTAGTATGATAAGTAAACTTTTTTGTTTCATTTGGGAGGAGGAGAGGGTTGAAAATATGGCATGTAACAATAGCTCAATATGATCATAAAGTGCTGCTAAAATGTTCAGCTTTTGCTTTCAAAATTAAAAAATCCAGAGTTTCCTATTTTAATAAATTTGGCATGTGGATGCTCCCCTAAGCTATTTCCATAGCATGTGGATCAAATTAACATGCACCCAAATTGGGAAAAAAACCAAGTCCCCCATGGAGCAGAGATTAAGCTAAATTCATGTATATAAGGGGGAGGTAACCCTTATCTTACAAATCAGTTTTATGAAATTGAGTTAGACCCAAATTTTAAGATGATATCAAAACACGATTCCAATTTTATTGTTGGTTTACCTACTACAACAACCACGAGTAGGAGTGGAAATTTAATAGAGCCAAACTCAAATTCTAATAACAAAGAAATTTCTTAATACCACACATAAATAGAGTCTTTTTAATATGAAATTATTTTTTAGAGGGAGCCAAGTGAATTGGATGTCATGTTTAACCTGATTTTCTACTTTCCATATGCTCCAACATTGAGGAGACTTTGAACTCGAAGATCTTGAAAGAGGGACCTCATGAATGTTGGCTTGACTAACAAGATCCATTCTTGGACAACAAAATAGATCCAACCGTGGAGGTTCATCTAATCTGGAGACAACACATCCAAGAGAAACATAACCAGGAGGAGCTATAGGGTACCAGAAGAAAACTTCATCAATCCCTTTCGCTGCAATATGGGAAACTTTGGTAAATTGAACAGGTTTTGAAGAGACATCAGGACTGTCGTTCTTGAAGATTATTCCTAGTGCAGGAGGTTCTAGGCTGCAGATAGGAGAAGAAAAAGAATATTAGTCCCAACAAAAACATTGAAGTAGGTTGAGTAAATCATAGATCATAGAAAACTAGAAAAAGGCATAGAGGGAAACAGGTCTAACCCTTCAGTGATGCAATCACCCAAGACAGCATAACCATGACGTGGAATTGGTCTCCAAATGGAGACTGGACGGCGGAGGTCACTGCCTTTGTCCCACCATATCCTTTCAAAGTTAGGCGTAGACATATAGCAGTTAGTTGCTTTTGAAATGGACTTGAGAATATCCCATCCAGATGTATTCACACTTTTGCTTGTCTGTGCATTTTTATTTTCATGATCAGAAGGATAATCTGACACGGGACCTATCAATGGAGCTCGATTTGAATTCCAGACAAGCAGATGATTTAAGTCATAACATCTGTCTTTGGGAGGGCAACCAGTGGAAGAATGCGCAAAAAATGAGCCAATAGCATTATCAAAGCGCCATATGCTAAAGCCAGAAGTAAAGTGACTATTTAATTGTATATTCAGTAAGCAGTCTGTATACATTGCTGATGTTACCAGATCAGAACGTAAGCAATGAACAATATGATTTGGGGGTGGTTCGTTCCCAACATGCACAACACAACCTAAAGCTGTGTACCCAGAGGGTGCAATGGGCATCCAAAGAGAACAATCATTGCCATCAATAGAACGGTCTTCACTTCCACCTCGCCCTTGAATGTTGAGGAATGATCCAATAAGATGGAAATCAACTGGCTTCCTTACCCGGCCATATGTGTTACTAACAGCCATTACTGCCTGTGAAGGAGGAATTGGCCTAAAAAGACAGGGAAATGTAAAAATAACACAGTAAGGAATCTATGTAACTTAGGACGGATCCTATTGGAAAGAGGAAAGGAAATCACAATTTACAACCAAATTCACTGCTAATAGAACAACTATATTATCTGCTGTATTCCAAAATTGTTTTTGGCAATTCAAAGTAATCAAATTATGAGCTCAGTTGCAACAGATACTGCAGTGCAGAATCTCTCCTCTCTCTCTCTCTCTCTCTCATTCTTAAATATTTTACAAAGCATAGAGCATACAACAATATCAAGAAAAGAACCATTTAAATGATATTTCTTGACATTTTCCTAAAAAGTTTTCATTGGGAATGATCAAGAATGTGAGTTCCAGAGGATTAGAAAGCAAAAGCTAGGTATAAATGAAAAATAAAGAATATACCTTGATGTCACACAATCTCCCAATACAACATAATTCGCAGGAGCTCGAGGCCTCCAAAAGGTTATTTGACCAGTCTCTGCAAAATAGTTCATTATAAGATCCTGGTTTCCCAGTTATAAATCGTACAAAAAGATAATCCGTCAAGTTGATAAATTGATTACATAAAAATAAAAGAAAAATTGCAACCAGGAAATTTCATATTTATGAATAAACCTTTCTCAGACACCCAAATTCGGTCATAGTTGGTACATTGAACCAGAGGAATTGCATTTCCAAAACTTAATGCAGCAGATGCCTGACTTAGCAGATTTAACACCAGAGAAAGAGCACTAAGTGAAAGATGTAAACAGATGTCCGTTGACAGCAAAGATATATTTGTTTTGTCTTTCACAGAAGTATATCCCCCTGAAATATCCACCGGATCTAGAATCGTAAGACCAGAACCAGCCTCAACAGTGAAATCCTTCAACAGAGCTCTAATCCAAGTGTCTTTTTCCTTGGAGGCATACCTGCTCAAATATATTGAAGAAACTAACAGGTCAAGTTTTAATTCGTGAAATTCTTACAATTTTTTCTTTAAGAATCAGTCCCAAAAAGAGAGATTGAACACAAATTGTTACGAAAAAATTAGAAGATATAGTTTGGGAATTCTTGCCAAAAATAATTCCAACTGAAAAACAATTTAACAGAGTTTCATAATGTCCAGAAAGTGCTTATTAGCTAATGGTCTAATCCTGAACAGGCATTAGGTCTGTTTGAACAAATTTTTTCATAAACCCTTCTAGGAGAGAAAAATATGAAGAAAAATGAAATTGACTTCTTCTCAAGTTAATTTTACCATATAGAGATTCTAATTTCAATTTTTCTTTAGATTTCTGTCTTAGAAGTACTTATGAAAAAGCTCGTCCAAACAGGTCTATAGTCACTTTGTTCCTAAACTGAAAATATTTCTACCAGAAATTCTAAAACCATAATTCTCCCAAGAAAAATTTAATGCTGTATACTATGAAACTCACATGAAACTTAGATCCAACTTTGCTCGAACAAGCTTCTCACCATAAGATGAATCATCAAGAAATGACTTAGTGCCATCGTAGAAGGTAAATTCAGAAGAAACAACCTAACAACAAAGTGCAATAGCCATCAGACAACAAAAGAACATGAAAATATCACACAACAAATATCTAAGTTCTCTTGGATTTAAGGTAGACAAATATATGTAAACAACATGACTTTGCATCAATAAAGCATTTTGGGAGCTATTATAGTGGGTTTGGATTTTAATGAAATTATGGGGTTGTTTGGACAAACTTCTTTATAAAGACTTCTATGACAGAAAATTAAAAAAATGAAATTCAATTCTCCATAAATAAAAATTAGTTATGCACAAACTAATTTGTACAAGCTGTCTCTTATAGCTTTTCCAAATACCTAATTCGAACTTGTATGCTCATTTTCAAATTACAGAAAAGTCAATTTCCCTTTTTTCTCATCTTTTTTCTCTAGGAAGTCTTAGTTGACAAGCTCGTCCAAATAGACCCTATGCTTGGATAATTATTGATTCAGTTCAGTGCGGATTGATAGTTTAGAGATGATAAACCAAAAAACCAAAGCCAGTTTTTTCAATTAAGAATGTCGGTAGGAATTCCATATACATTGAATTTTCTCTGTTTCTGAACATCGTCAACATGACTGAAGAAGGAATAAGGATTAACACGTTTGTAATTTGCTTTCCATTTTTAATGTAATTAGTCAAGCAATGGAAAGAACCAAGCAAAATTGCAGCAATAAATGAAGCAGTTGCCAAGGCTGTTTAGATTCTATTAGATTATACCATATGATCTAGCCTGGTATCAAACAATTTAACTGGTAAGGACAAAGGTATAACATTATTCTACTGAAGTACACTCATTCTAGTCTATGGATCAACTTATGATCTGATGTTGCTAAAAGAGCTTTGGTGAGCAGGTGGTGTTATGATTTAATATACAAGTTCTGATCAATGAGCTACCAAGAGACAAAAATAAATGCAGGAAGTCGAAATAAGCTAATGGTAATAACAAGAAGAAATGTAATGTCCTTTTGCATATATGGCATTAAAAAGCTTTGTACATATTATTCATGGAAACATGAAATATCATTTACCTGGGTCTCAAAGGAAAAACTCTGAGTTCCATTTGAACCACTTTGAGAATCTGTAGAAGTGCTTGATATCTGATTCACATTGTCAAGGCTCTTCTCATCATTAGATGGAAAATTGCCCGGATCTGCCATGTCAACACCATCTTCACTAGAGATTGAGTAGCTGCTATCATTACTAAGGTATGTATACTTCCGTAGAAGAGAACCATTCTGGTGAATAAACAACAAAACTCTGAGCTTCTAATAATAAAGCAAAATAGGGAAAGGGCAGTACAACAAATTCTACATTGAAGTGGCTACAGGATAGTGTAAGAACAAATAAATTGTGTGTTTGTATCCTTCTCAAGGAGTACATTTTACAAATTGTTGTAATTAGCATTAGTAAGATCAAGGAAGCTTTGGATTCCTTCGAGAAAAAAAAAAAAAAAAAATTAAAAAACTCCCAAATAAAAAAATGTTATTATAAAATTAATTAAAGACTAAGAGGAAGGGTAT
>Ga0099824_1001314_pt1 | contig 34481 bp, 19 predicted proteins | sample SiratrowhiteBW_FD_76837 | JGI IMG/M metagenome (GOLD analysis project Ga0099824, IMG submission 76837) | Root nodule microbial communities of legume samples collected from California, USA - Siratro white BW | ecosystem: Host-associated > Plants > Roots > Nodule | place: USA: California... | reverse complement strand
TTATTTTATATATATATATATATATATATATATATATATATATATATATATATATATATTATAATTTGATTATATTTTTAATTTATATAGGATTCTGTTCGGTTTTTACTTGTTTTTTTAATAAAGTTTATTTAGCTTTTAAAAAAATACAAAAATAATTTTGTATCAACATTCATCTATGTCAATTCAAAAAAATAGCTTAGCATAAGAAAAACTAATCATAAAAACCAACACACCATTACATTGTACAATCTAAATAAACTAGCTAATCGAAAAATAGTTAGAAGGGTTGATTGAAAACTAATCAGTCAATTTGACTTCTTACGCATAAAACTGACACGTAACACGCATCAAATAGGACACCATAATAGGTTATGGGTCTGTTCATCCAAGACCATCGATCAAATCATTATAAAAGCTAAAAAAAGTTTTACAAAAAAAGGTAATGTTATTTTATCTAATTTTACCCTGTTTTATTCAGACTCATACTAACTTGAACGTCGAAATACATGTCGATCCTCTCCCAAAATTATGTGTAATGAAAAACTTAAAAAAATACAATAATTATCAAAATATCTAAGAAAAGAAGCTAGAAGATATTTAGAAATAACGGATATAAAAAGACAGTAGCTTAACAGAAATATAATTAATTTACTTTTGTGTGGTTTAAATTTACATGAATTTATTAATTGCACTTTTTAAGGAAGAAAATAACTTGTTGAATTTATACTATTTTCTTCATTTATTTATATTTTCTAATATTTAAATTTCAAAACAACATCATTCACAGAGCTACAGGCAACAACACCAGGTACTGTATTTAACCGATGTGGGGGCGTAAACCCAAAGTCTTCTGTTGATTGCCTCTAACCATCTTTTGAGTAGAGACTCAGAGCAAAAACATCAATGGCTATTGAAACGCTAGTGTTAGGTATTCCCTCTTTCCTATTCCCCTCTTATGGTGCAAGCATCAATCTTACCCTTACATGGTTTGTCTGCAGGCGCCGGCCAAGAAGTTGGGAAGAGCTGCGTGGTGGTAACCATCAACGGCAAGCGAATCATGTTCGATTGTGGAATGCATATGGGCTTCTTGGACCATCGTCGTTACCCTGATTTCACCCTTCTCGACCCTAATCGAGATTTCAACTCTGCCATCACTTGCATCATCATCACTCACTTGTTTGTCTCACTCCATTCTCCATTTTCCCATTTTTAATTATTGTTAAGTTGGAATATTCACTTGGTTGCTATAGTTTTCTCCGTTTTAAGATTCAGTCTCTATACGAGAAAATTTTAAGTTTTATCATGACACCGGAAAGTTTCTGTAACATCTTTACAACATCTGAAAGCTTTTACCTACTTCTGATGTCAATACAAAAGAGAGACCAAATTGTAAGTTTTAGTCCCTAGGTAAGATTAACATTAATATTGAGAAAGATAAGTGTGATGTTTTGTCTTTAAAATCATGATTGGCTTGTGAAGAACACAAAAAAACCATCTACTAAGGGTTTTGATATGTTTAGATACAAATGGTTCTCTATGATTATATGTAGATACTTTTTGTATGTGTGACATAGGTTCATCTTTTGTAGAACCTTCTATCATACAAATTGTTTCTTTCACTCTTATTATTGTTTTTTCTTGTTATTATACGAACCTAAAAATAACAACATTCCATTTTGTATAATTGTTACAAAGCTTTCTGAGAATGATTAGCCACTACAAGGATTTATGTAGGGGCTAAAACTTGCAATTTTCTTGTAGAGAGACTAAAATATAAAACGGAGACAACTATGAGGAGATGATGAAGAGTTTAACCACCTCACCCTCCTTGTTATTAACGTTTTAATGTTGCCTTGTCATTTTCAAAATTTGGGCAGTCATTTGGATCATGTTGGTGCTTTAGCTTACTTCACTGAAGTTTGCGGGTATAGTGGACCAATTTACATGACGGTGAGTCCTTTTTCCACTACATGTTTGATGAAATGTTTGCCTGAACATATGCAATGGTTTGTGGAAGTCTTTAATATAATAGAATTTTAATATTTGTACTAAAACATTTGGGTTTAATTTAATTATAAATTTTCACTGTGCTTCACTAATTTTTTGTTCCTGCCTTCTGCTTAAAAAACCTATAATTTAATCCTTTTTTAAAACTGTTTCTAGAAACAGCCCGCTCTTGTTTTTCCAAGTTGCTAAAGTGTTATATTTTGATCCTTGATGCTGTTTTATGTTTAAATTCCCATGTGAAAAAAGGAGCATAGTTTGGTCCTTCCATGTCAAAAATTCTGCATTTTGATCCGTTGTATAGTTTTTCGTTTTAGTTCCTTTAGAAAAGTACTCTTACCTTGTAACTTATGGAGACGGTGGGAACCAATTTCCATATATATATATATATGTAAATTCATTTTTAGGGACCAAAAAGAAATACAACTTTTTCATGCCGGGCCTAATACAAAAAGCAAGTCTAGGGAGCAAAATTATAATTTTAATGAAACTTTGAATACAAATTTTCGAAAATATATTTAAATTTTTGAAAATAGGAAAAAAAGAAGGTGAAACTAAATCGGTCGATAAGCATTGGCTTCCAAGTCATAATTCTACATGTGTATTTAACTTGAGTTATATTTGATTTTAAACAGTACCCGACAAAAGCTTTGGCTCCTTTGATGTTGGAAGACTATCGGAAAGTGATGGTTGATCGACGGGGCGAGGAGGAGCTATTCTCTTCTGAACAAATTACTGAGTGCATGAAGAAGGGTAATGTAGGATCCTCTTTTCTTTTAAAGTACTCCATCTATAGTTTGGTTAGACAACTATTACTTTAGTCATGCAACTAGGAATATTGGCGCGTATTCTAGTCTTGACTTCGTTGAAATTTGAATTGTGTGCAGCTATTGTATTAGGGATTTTAAGTGAAGGAAAAATGTTCACCTTTTAGGCTATAAATGTGCCATTTAAGTTTTGTTTTTTCAAATTGATAAATCTTGGTAGATTTCATTTACATGATTTACATTTTTGTGTGCATTTTAAAACTGATTCAGCTATACTTATCAGTAGTTTAGTATTTATTTTGGACTTTTGAAGACAACAGGTTTCCATCTAAAATACCATGCTTCTGACATTAGTATCTAAAATTATAATTTAATTTGATTCCCTGTGCAGTTACTGCTGTTGATTTGAGGCAGACTGTACAAGTAGATGAAGACTTGCAGATACGTGCCTATTATGCAGGACATGTAAGGCTTGTGACCTTCATCTCTGAAGCCATATTTAGTTTTCTGAAAAAGTGTAGTATCATGTGTTGATGAAATTTTTTACCATAAAAGTTCTGTTTTAGTTTTTGTGGTCATTGGAAGAAGAAATAGAATTAGAGTTTTCTCACCTCTTCAATCTCTTCACTATCCTCTTTTAAGCCTTACATTAATGTTTTAGTACTTAAGCTCATCGTTATGTTAAGGTTATTGGAGCTGCAATGTTCTATGCAAAAGTAGGGGATGCAGAAATGGTTTATACCGGAGACTACAATATGACACCAGATAGACACCTTGGAGCAGCTCAAATTGATAGACTACGGCTTGACCTTCTAATAACTGAGTAAGAACATCATTGGTTGTATAAATGAACCTTATAACAATGTTATCAATATTGTAGTGACAAGTGATAAATGTTCTTTTCTTGGTTATCTTTTACTTATTTTCTACAGTGATTTTGAGTTAACATACTTTTCATGGACTAACTTATCTGCACGCATTACCACTAACTCCTTGCCTAGTACCTAATTGCCTAAACTTTGGGATGTTGGTTCTCGAATTTTATCAAACCATATGTGACCAAGAGGTCATGTGATTGATTCTTCTTGTCCTTTTTTTCTTTCATTATTACTGTTTTGAGGAAAAATGCATTTAACTATTATAATTCCCATTACTGCATGATATTCTAACAGGTACAATAATAAGCATCATTGGTCGTATTGCTAGCTGTTCAGTAGATTTTTCCTCTGTGCTTGAAAGGCACCATCATAATTGTACAAGAATGAGTTTCTGGCCCAATATCAAATGTAAACCAAAGTTGTGAAATTTTTGGATACTTAAACTGAATTCTCTGGTATTCATTAGTAGTTTGGATGAAGGATTTTGTGGCTAACTACCTACCTTAGATATAAAATTTGATGGATTAATACAGTCCATAGTAGTTTTGCATAAACATTCTACAATTTTGTCATGTTACCAAGGCACAGTAAATAATGGTTTAATGGGTTTTAAATGCATGAATTCTGTTTTAGATTTAATGCTTGAAGTTTAGGATAGATTTTCTTGGATACATTTTTATATGGTTCTAAAAAATTCATTTCAGATCCACATATGCGACTACAATTCGTGATTCAAGATATGCTCGAGAGAGGGAATTCCTCAAAGCTGTATGTATTTGCAACACTCAGTTTATGGTGCAATGCTGTTTGGGTAATATGGTGTCTCGTTTTCTTTCAGACATTGATTTAAGAAAAAAAAACATTGTTGATCTCACTTTCCCAGTCCTTTCTTGTCATACTTTTGCTGTTACATTTTACATTGACCTGCCATTGGTTATATTAGAAATGGGTCTTTTGGCATGTTTGAAAATCCTTGCTTTGTATTCATGGTGTGGACCAATTTTTGTTGATTAGGAGAGGTTTTGACTGAAGGGATAAAAGGAAATTTTTTGAACGAGTCCTATTTATGCTACCTTTAGGTGGCATTTGATCGGACAAAGAATATTAAGACTCAGCTGTTCTAGGAATATCTGTTTATGATGTTATTGGATTGGACTTGTTGATCTATATTGGCTGTACAAGTGTTAGTGAATTTTTCTGTCTGGATCGAACCCTAAATATTGATACAATATAATGTTTGGTTTTGGTAGTTGTCAAATGTTGACCCCACACTTACATACCTAATAAATGCTAATCAATTCTTACATATATAGCGTTTCCCAAAACTAATATCTAACAAGTATAAAATATTTTATGCAATAAAGTTTATCACCTTTGTTTCTATGTTAAATGTATTGACAACTTTAGTATTATTTTTTATTTTAAAAAGGAGTCCTTGTGTTTATTTGGAAGGAGGCAGGATAGTTACATACTGTGTTAGAGATTGGATATCAAGTTACATTATCTTCTCTTTTAATTTTCTGCTTTTGTTTTTCAAAATAAACTTGATCCATAGCTACTCTGTTGTTGGGTACTAAGTTTCAAATTAAATTATTTAGGTTCATAAATGTGTATCATGTGGAGGCAAGGTGCTTATTCCAACATTTGCTCTTGGAAGAGCTCAGGTATTTTATTAAGATCGCTATTCATCTCACTGATTGTAATTCATAGCTAATGGATGGATTACAAGCAACTATTTCACTTAAAAATTCTAAGTTTATGTTTGTTAAATGACAATTTCCTGGAATTTAGCTGTCCCAGACAAGAATATTATCCTTATAACTATATATATATTATATTAAAATAACAATTTCACAAAGGTTATGTTAATAAACCATGAGCCACTCAAATTGCTGTCTTTAGTGACCACTTCAATTTTCAAAACTATGATATATATGTAGTGTTTGTCTTATATTTACGAAGCTGTTACAATATCTAGGAACTATGCATTTTGTTGGAGGACTACTGGGAACGCATGAATTTGAAGGTTCCTATCTATTTCTCAGCAGGTTCGTATCAGCCTATAGTTTTGTGTCGATTATCTCAATTTGATCTATTGTTTTGTATATACAAACCATACAGAATCATTTAACTGTAATCCTTCCAATTTCTAGTAAACAAGATTTTATCTTATTTCCTAAGCCTTACACTTACTTTTGTAAAGATATTATACTGCTCAAATCTTCCACGCGGCTTGATGGGCCAGGACTGAGGTTGTAGTAACCCTAACCTGAGTTGCTCTCCGTTATCCTCATTAAACAGCCAGTCTTACTTTTTATAAAGATATAATCACTAATGCCAGATATTATCACATGTTTTTTGTCTAGTGACATCTTCTCAAATCTTGCCTTGAAATTTTTGTGTAGAGGCTTTTCTAGTATTAAAAATTGAAACATGAAAGGAAAATCTGTGCGTATGGTTTTTAATTTAAAAACTATATTTTATTACAGAAAAGGAGATAAACCTCCACTACAAACATATTAATGATGGTTTCTTTACTCTCAAGCTCATACGACTACCAAACTAAAAGTAGAAATGTTCCAGAGCTTCTTCTACAGAACCCTAACTGAATGTGAACTTCCTCGATTTTGTAGTTAGTTAGCCATGGACAGATAAAAGAGTATGACGGGGTATACATCAGTTTTAGATTCTTTGTAAAGATTGAGTGGGTGGCCACAGGTTTCTCTAGGAGTAGTAAATTATGTATCCTTATTTTTCTATATCGTTTCTAGATATCTGCTTTTGTATATTTTGATACATATCCTATAAAAACTACATTCTTCACCTCTCTAATTCTGATTGGACGCTATTAAGTGGTAGTAGAGCTCCTCACATGATCCTAGGAGCACATGGTTCAATAAAGATGAAGTCTTTTGAAAGAGTTCACGAACTAGAGAAGAGAATTAGTGCTAGGGAGAAATAAAAAAAAAATTGATGGGGGTAAGCTGAAAATGTTATCATCTACACCCTCCAACTGAGCCATCTACTGTCTCTTCCCCGATGCTACCTCCTTTGTCCACTCTGCCCTCATCACTTGAGTCTGGTCTTCCCATTCCTCTTTGTAAAGGTATACGCTCCACTCATAATCCTTCGCCTCATTATCTTGCTCTAAGTTATCATCAATTATCTCCATCCCTTTGTACTTGCCCTTCTATTTCTTTTTGTGTCCATTCCTAAAACTGTAGGTGATGCTTTAGCTCACGTGGCTAGAGACAAACTATGGTTGCTGAATGGTGTGCTCTTCAAAACAGTGGTAGTTGGGATCTTGTTTCTTTGCCTTTTGTAAAATTTGTGGTTGGTTGTAGGTGGGTCTTTCTTGTTAGAGTTGGTCCTAACAACACTATTGATTGACTCAAAACTCTAGCCAAAGGTTATCAAATATTTGGATTGGACTATTTTGACACCTCTCTTATCGCCAAGATGGCTTCTGTCTGATTATTCCTTGCCGTGGTTGCTCATCATTGTTGGTCTCTTTATTAGTTAGATATCAAGAATGCCTTCATTCATGATGATTTGTAGGAGGAAATTTATATGAAGCAACCTCCTAATTTTGTTGCTCAGGGCGAGTCTTCCAGATTGATATGTCGTCTCCGCAATATGGTCTAAAGCAGTCTCCTAGAGCATGATTTGATAGATTCAATGAAGTTGTGCAAAAATTTGGTATGACTAGATGCAAGGCTAATCATTCGGTGTTTTATCATCACAAAATTGTTGGATTATCTACTTGGTAGTTTATATTGATGACATTGTTCTTACAGTTAATGATCATCATGGCATCCTTTAGATAAAACAACACTTGTGTCATCATTTTCAAACAAAAGACCTTGGCAAACGTAGATATTTTGATAGATAAGGAATAATATGATAAATTGTATTATGGTAAGGAAAACGGAAATGACAATAAAAACAAACACCTAAAGTCGGAGCTCCTAAGAGAAATCACTTCTTTGTCTTAATCCTCCATAATATTTTCATAACTAACTACCTTTCTCTCTCTCCCTTATTACAAGTTCAATACCCTCACCTCCTAGACAGCTCAACACCTCTAATTGGCTTTTGGTTGTACCCCCTATTCCTATGTGTATACACTTTCCAAATATTGGGTCTGGGCCTCCCTTGCTTTGGGCTTCCTGATTCATCAAGTGGGTTTCTATCATATTTCTTGGAGATTGAGGTAGTACATTTCTCAAAGGAAATATGCATTGGATATTTTAGAGAAAATTGGATTAATGAATTCCAAGCCCATTGACTCAACCATGGATCCCAATTCCAAACTTTTACCTAGTTAGGGGGAGCCACTACTCGATCCTGAGAAATACAGAAGATTGTTTGAAAAATTGAATAGGATATTGGAATGTAGTTATTTGCATTTTGAAGTATATCAAAGGCACCTCCTGGAAAAGGTTTGTTATATGGTCACAATAAGCGCACTCATGTTGTGGGTATTCAGATGCAGATTAGGTTGGATCTCTGACTAATAGGAGATCCACCTCTGAATATTGTGTCTTTATTGGCGACAATTTGATGGAAAAGCAAGAAGCAAACTATAGTAGTCAGATCAAGTCCAGAAGTACAATATAGCACTATGGCCTCTGCCACTTGTGAGCTCATTTGGCTCAAATAGTTGCTTAAAGAATTGAGATTTGTGGAGTTCACACAAATGACTCTAACCTGTGATAACCAAGTTGCCCTACATATTTCCTAGATCCAGTATTTCATAAGAGAACTAAGCATATTGAGGTAGATTGTCAGTTTATCTGAGAAAACAATTCATATGGAGACATCACCACTGAATTTGTTAATTCTAATGATCAACAAATATCTTCACTAAATCATTGCAGGGTGCTAGAATTGATTATATTTGTAACAAGCTTAATTCATATGATTTTATATGCTCTAGTTTAAAGGGAAGTGTTAAATATAACTAATGGGCCTTGAGCCCTCCTTTTGTATCTTCTTTGTATTTGAGACACTTGTGTGTGTGTGTGTATATATATATTATCCTCTAGTGGAAACAGAGGGGGAGAGAGAGAGATTACGTTGTTGTCTCTTCATCTATATATCTCAACAAAAATACATTACTTTTGTAACTTCTTGTATTGTCTATTTTTCCGATGATGTATCTTTTTTTCCATTATTTGATTGGATCTGTGCTCATATGAAAACTTGATTTCTGTTTTTCCAGGTTTAACTATCCAAGCTAATGCGTATTATAAAATGCTTATTAGTTGGACAAGCCAGAAGATTAAAGATACATACTCTAAACATAATGCTTTTGATTTTAAAAATGGTAAGTTTAATATTTTTTTACATCATATTTTGGCTGGCATCGTTATGCATTCATATGTTCACTCACATCTGTGTATACAGTTCCTTTTTTTAGTGTTTGCTACATATCTTTAATGCTGTGATACAGAGCCTTGACATTGGAGCATTCCTAAGTCAGAGATTATAGTTCTTTAAGTTCAATATTGTAACAGTTTGCCAAAGGATTAATGAATTCAATATTAAAACATTAATTTCTTCATAGCAAAAAGGTGAGGACTTGGGGCTGATTGAGTTTTAATGGCGAAGGGTTTGATTATTGTGGGCAAAAGGAGTGAAATGGCTTGTCTGGCAGCTGTAACGGGTGTCAAAGACCAGAAATGAATAGTTGCTTTATAGGTTTTATAAGAAAGAATGTCTACCATCAGATGCACAGGCTTGACATCCATATAGCACATATACCAAAGCTAGACCTTTTGATGATATGGAATTTTAAATATTTTCTTTTCATGTCTGGTGATGACAAATTCGAATTTGCTGAAAAGAAAACAAAAGGAAATCAGTCTATTTTTGTTGACAAATTTTCTTTTCGTTGTTTTACTATATATGAAATAAGTATGGTGTGTCCTCTAACTTTGATTGGCAAGACGAAGAATATTGAGAAAATTGTGTCATTGTTATGCTAGGCCTTGATCTTTAATCTCTAATGAAACTTTTATTTAAGTTTCAAGATCAGTCGGTAAAAGTCTGGAGTAATAAAAGTAGAAGTCCTAATGCAGTATTATGTGGAAATATGTGAAATTTTGTTGATATGGCATATATTAATTCTACTTATAGACGAACTTATTCAAATTCATCCATATTAAAACTTTCCTGTGAAAACTTAAGAAATTAAGATTGGATCTTTTGTTGCAATTACGTGTATCATCTGATAAGTTCTATGTCTCATTCATCTGGTTTGGATGTTACAGTTCAAAAATTTGAGAGGTCTATGATAGATGCTCCTGGTCCTTGTGTTCTTTTCGCCACTCCCGGGATGATAAGCGGTGGATTTTCACTTGAAGTTTTTAAGCACTGGGCAGTGTCAGAAAATAACCTTGTCACTTTGCCTGGGTAGCCTCCTATTTCTTCTTTTTCTTTACTTTCTTCCTCTTTATATTAGTCATTTGATAGCATGATGAGCAAAATGTAGATAGATGTTTCCTAAAATTAGCATGTCACATTGAAAAGCATATGGTCGTGAAACTATTTTAATATTGCCCTTTCATGATAGATATCACGCTTGACTAAAACTTAATAAATCTGGTACATATACATTGGTGATAGCTTGTCACTTTAGGAAGTGACTGGTTCACATTTTTTGGATGGAAAGAAGATTTAAAAATTGAAATGCAAATGATTGTTTTGGATGTGTATGATTTCAAAGCATAGGAATGATTTCACATAATTATTTTGGATAAAATTTAAAAATTTTAGGTTCAAGATTTTCCATTATATTATTTATTTTACAGGTGGCAATTACATCCATTTACCCGCTAACTATTCAGCCCATTCATACATAAATCCAATCATTTCACCCAAAAAATTAAAAAATTGGAAGGATAGGATCACCATTTATTATTGGATGGCTATGAACCAACATACATTTTAAAGCTTGAAGGGGCAAGCCTAGGTTGAGGTTTCAGAATTTAGGGAGAACTCCTCAAATCAAGGTTTAGAACTGTTCAAAATTCTATCTCTTGCATCTCATGCTAGACAAATCGAAATCTAACTCCATTTTGATAAATTAATCAAAATATGGATTTCAATTTCTATACTAAAGCTCGTATTTAAGTGGAGAAAATAAAACTACAGATTTTGTGGAAAGAAAGGGCTTTGGTAAAATAATTAAACAAGTAAAGAAAAAGGAAGGAAAAATAAGAAAAACAGTGACAGAAAGTTGTGGATGAGGCAAAGGAGCACAAGGTAAAGTTTAGTGAGAATCTGATGGGAAACAAGGTGTCATAGTAGGGAAATATCTCTATATAATGGAATAAGAGAAATCCAAGAAAAAGAGCAAATGACTATGGATTGAGATAATCTCCTTACAAATATAAAATAGCCACTATGTAAGCAAAAGCAAAAAACAGAAAACAAGCGCCTAGATGATGAGAAGAGCCGTCCTCTACCCAAAAACCTCAGAATAATCCCCTTTCGTATGGTTACACACGTTTACCTATATTTTCTCCCTTTACCGACATGTATTGTGTGCATGGAGAGACTTTCATTCATTTTACTGTCTCTTCCACAGGATTTTTCCTTTTAAGAAGAAATATGTATGAATGTATCCCAGAAAAATATGCTTTGATCTATTCCATTTTCACATGCTCGCAAACCAGTTGTATCATGCCTGTCCGTTACTTTGTACTCTTGTAGGTATTGTGTGGCTGGAACGATAGGTCATAAACTAATGTCAGATAAGCGGGCAAAAGTTGATTTGGATGCTAATACAAGAATAGATGTGCGATGCCAGGTAAATATCATTCCCTACCCAATTACGGGGAGATATATCTAACAATTCTGTATTTTTATGAACTTGAGTTTATAGATGCTCCACATGGCATGGGTAGAACAGCGTTAGCAGCATGTACAAGTTGATAAATCTGCACAGTGATGAAAATAACGTGATTTGTATATTGATATTAGGAAAATAAACATCTTGGCCTTCACAGAGTATTACATTAGTCTAACTTCCTGAGTTTGGTGTTTGAGGTGATGCGTATGCTTCTGACATGACTTTTTTCACATTAATATACAACTGAAACCATATTCTTTTCCATTTCTTTGTTGGGTATAAGCAAATTCTGTCCTCTTCTGCTTGAGTTGATATTGGTACACTAGGTATAAACTGATTTTAAGTTCATATTCCACTTCGTCCCTGTCACCTATTGCTGTTCCTCCGATTGTTTTGAAATCTTGTTTGAAAACTTGTGTGCTATAGAAATAAGACCAAGATGACATTGTAATACTGTTTAAGTTTAAATTAATGTCTTTCTGGTCTTGAAATGCTTGAATATCCAAAAACAAGAAAGCCGTGTAGTTAAATTGTAAATTCAGGACTATAGTACAAGTTAGTATTGAAGGTAACTGCGACAGTTCATGTAGTTTATGGTATAACTTTGACCTGTCTTAAATTTGCAGGTTCATCAATTAGCTTTTAGTCCTCATACTGATTCTAAAGGGATAATGGATCTTGTAAATTTTCTCGCCCCCAAGCATGTTGTACTCGTGCATGGGGAGAAGCATAAGATGGCTTCCCTTAAAGAAAAAATTCATTCTGAATTTGGGATTCAATGTTATGATCCTGCAAACAACGAAACCGTATCCATTCCTTCAACTCATTATGTAAATGCAGAAATTTCAGACACTTTCATTCGAAGCTGCTTGAATCCGAACTTCACATTTCAGAAACGCAGTTCGGTGGACATAAATAACTCTACTACGCTAGACAAAAACTTAATGCCTATTCTCCAAGTTGAAGATGAAAGGGTATCAGAAGGAGTTTTGGTTGTGGAGAAGGGAAAAAAGGCAAAGATTGTACACCAGGATGAACTTTTGCTTATGTTGGAGGAACAGAAGCACGAGACATTGAGCGGGACGTTCTGACATATTGGTGACTCAGTGGATAGCTTAAGTGACAAATGCTCTCAGCCTTAGTTCTTATATTCAGAACTTCATTGCGACTTATCTTGAAATACTCAATTTCTTGAAGAGCATCTGCAAATAATATTTCCTGCATCCCTCTTCTGTAGAAGCATTATTGTCCTGGCAGGATTAAGGAAAACTCCCAACATATGATAACCAAAGCAGTGTGTTTCTGCTTTTTTGGTCAGCAGTGAATGAGAAAATTGCCAGGAAACAAATCTCAGCAATTTAGAGCGTATATACCCAGTGAAAATGTTTATCTCAGAGCACTGAATCAAGTATGTGATGGAATCAACAGAAATGGTTCGTTCAAATCAGTTTCAACAGAACAGCAAGGGTTGGGGTTGTTCTTCCTTTCTCTACAAGGAGTTTGATTTCGAGATTAGGTTTCTGCTGTACATTGAGCAATTGATGGAAATTGATTCCAAGGAGGGCCTTAATAATTTAATAGTATGTGATCCTAACAGAGTCTCCAGCATTATGATGGAGGATGAAGGGATTTACTGTGATTACTTTATTGATCCTTTACGAGTTCTGGACAATTTGTTCCCATATTTATCTTCGCATGTTTTACTGGGTTGTTCTAGGAAACATGTACCCCAAGAATTACTATAGGTGGCCATGTGTCATTCAATCATCTTTGGTCTTGTATTTTGTTTATTTTTTTTTCTTTTATAAAAAAAAAAAAAGACTTCCTTTATGTGTAACAAATTTTTGCAAAAGTAACCTAATAAGCTGTCCTATCGTAGTTGCTTGTTGTAGAAGTAAATTATAACTCATAAGCCTGTATTAACTTGATCAAGTTGTAATAACCATTTTATTTCTTCATTATACAACCCTTAATAAAATGCTTGGAGGGAAATTTATTTTAGGCTTAATTAAGTATCATAAATTTGAATATTTTCAATTGAACTTTTTTTTTAAAATTCTTTTAATTTATTAATTATTTAAAATTTTATATTTTTCAATTGAATTTCTTTCACAAATTAAGTGACAGTGATTGTTATCTTGTTTGTTATCTTATTGCTTACGTAATCGTTAAAAAATATGAGACTTTTTGGTTAGTATAAATGATATTGCGGTTAATTTAGAATGACAAGACGACGGGGCAAATAATAATCATTGTCAGTTAATTAACAGAAAAATTAATGGTAGAGATTTAATTGAAAAATATAAAAAACTTTTAACACTCAATAGATAAACAAAATTTAATCGGAACTTAATTTAAAATATTTAAATTTATGATAAACAAAATTTAATAAGAACTTGATTAAAATATCCAAATTTATGAAGTACTTAAAAAATTTAATCAAGCCTTCATGTTATAAAGAATTTAAAATATTTTATGATAATATAATTTTGATCAAAAGTTTGAAAAGAATATAAAATTTAGGAATTTATAATAGTAATTTGATTAAATAAATTTGAGAATTTTAAATATTACAAGAAATAATAATAATTTGAAATTAGTACTCTTTTATTAAATGTACATCTTTTTTATTTGTATTCTTTCTTTAACAATCCCGTGTCGGTCAAAATATTGTTAACTTGACTTTGTTTAGGATGTTGTCGGTTCGGTCAAGGTTAAGATGTTGTTGGATTGACATTATTTTTTTAATTGATTTCAATGATAGTTTCATTTAAAGTCAAAGTAAATTAGAGAGAAACATTAATTGAAATAGTATTTTTGAGAAGCACAAATACTTTACTTGCATTGAGAAGAGAAAAAGGAATCAATACATTAAATAGAAAAAAATTGATATCTTTTAGTAATAAAGATATTATATGAGAATACATAAAAATGTTTTTAACAATGGATTTATAATCTAAATATTCATATGATAATATAATCAACTCTTTATTTTTATAATTATAGTAATATTCATGAGTATATAAGATTAAATCTTTATTTATATAATTGTAGTATTATTTTCAAACTAAGCATATATGTCGTTTTAAAATGACAATTCATTTTGTTGAGTGCTTTTATGAAATGCATTATTAGAGACAATGTGTAATGACAATTCATCTTGTTTGGTGCTTTTATGAAATACATTATTAGAGACAATGTATAATGTTGCTTGGCTGTTGCATATAAGGTGCATTTGGAAACCATTTTCCTATTTAAGCTTTTTGAAGAGTTGTATAAGTCATGAACTCATAAGTTACTAATGTCATTGTCATGTATTGTGCTTTTGCACTTACCTTGCAACAATATTTTGTTTCTTACTTTTTCATGATATTAAATTACGTCCAACAAGAACACAAATACCTTGAAGTAGAGTGCCTATCGCTTGGTGACCCTTCCTAGTTAAGGTCAGAATATCCAAGAGTCTAAGCATTTCTCTTATCTTCATTAATGAGTCTTTTTTATCATTCTTATTTCTTCTACAATGTCGAGATCATATTTTTTGAGATATCGTGAAACATCACTGTATTGTGCCACTTCTATAGTAAAGAAATACCTTAAATGTTTTGAAATTTTTTTGGCAAGATCATGTTTTAGTTGTACAATACCCTCCTTATCACTTCTTGTGATGACAATGTCATCCACATATACAATAAGATAAATACATCCTTAGGAAGAATGATGATAGAATAAAAAATTATCCGTATCACTTCGTATCATCCCAACAATTGGATGATAACAATCCGAATATGTCCAAAGCATGCACGGGCTGATTACTTGAGTCCATATAGACATATACCATATTAGATGACTCCTATTGAGCAACAAATCTAGGAGGTTACTCGATGTAGACTTCTTCATCAAGTTCACCATGTAAAAATGCATTTTTTTATGTCAAGTTGAAACAAAGTCCAATGGTGAATATTTGCAATGAAAAAGAGAAGTCAAATATATGTCATTTTAGCAACATGAGGGAAAGTGTCAAGATAATCTTGGCTATAGATTTGTGTGTATCTTTTGGCAGCCAGTCGAACTTTATAGCAATCAATGTTACTATCAAGTCTTGCTTTAAGAGTATACAACCATTGACACCTAACAATTGATTTTCCAATTGGAAGAGGAACCAACTTTTAAGTAAATGTACTTTGAAGGGTACACACCAAACAATTGATTTTCCAGTTGGAAGAGGAACCAACTTTCAAGGATGCTACTTTGAAGGAATACACACACTTAGTGAGATAAAGCTCCACCTAGAGACTTAGGAATAAGAATAAAAGCAAGTATATCATATGAGAGAAACTAGATCTATGATAATTGATATTTTTATAATAGGGAGAAGGGTTAAGGGTATAACGTATACCTTTTTCAATAACAATAGTCTAATAATTTTCAAATAAGAACAAAGTTGGTGAGAAAGGTGGTGTTGGGAAGGATCATGCATGGTCTCTACTATATCTTTATCTATTAAAGATGGATCCCATATTGAAATATCTATTAAAGGTGGTGTTGGGAAGGATCATGCATGGTCTCTATTATATCTTTACCTATTAAAGATGGATCCCATATTGAAATATTAATAGGTCGTGAACGACTTTATATACTTGAAATGGTGCAGGAGAAACATCCTAAGCTATCACAAAGTCATCTAGTGGTGATAAAGGTACATTGACGATAATGGGAAAATAACTATATATGTTGTCATTAGAATTAACGATTATATAATATGTAACACACTTAGAGAAAAAAACGTCAATAGACAAAAAATAACTATAAAGATTACGAGAGAAACATCAATAGCTTTTTTAGAGTGATGGTATGCCACAAAGACACATTTGAATGATTGAAAAGAAAGTTTATCCCAGTCAGGTGTGACGTTATGTATAAAATATGTGGTATCGAAAGCATGTGAAGGAAGATTGTATAGAGATAAACGAGGAAAAAGGACAAAGTGCACTACCTGGTATCGAAAGCACGTGAAGGAAGATTGTATAGAGGTAAACGAGAAAAAAGGACAAAGTGGACTACTACCTGATCATTAAGGATAGATGATATATCCATTTAATGAGAAAACATGTTGTAAGAACAACATCTCCAAAAATGATGAGGAAGATGATTGTGAAGAAAAAGAAGTTTCAAAAAGATGTTTCTTTTTAGATTTAGCTACTCCATTTTTTAAGGAGTATGAAGTCATGAAGTTTGATGAAAGATATCATTAAATGTCATGAATTGTTGAAATGAGTTAAACATATAGTCACGAGCTTTGTTAATACAAAGAGTACGAGCTTTGTTAATACGAAGAGTACGTATGAATATAACAAATTGTGTTTTCATTCCATTAAAAAAGTTTGAAATATAGAAAATACTTATAATAGATTATTTATTAACCAAATCTAAATATATTTTGAATAATCATTAACAAAGGTAACAAAATATCTAAAAAATAAAAAGGAGTTTTAATACAAGAAGGACTCCAAATATCATAGTGAACTAAAGAAAAATGGGACAAAGCTCGTTTATTGAGACTATAAGGATAAATACTAACAAACATGTGTTGGAGAGACCGTTAATGCACATACTGATAATGACTTTAAACCTAATTCAAATTCATAAAATTGACTTATAAAATAAGATTTACACTCACATATATACTATAATTTGATCATATTTTTAGTTGATGTAAAATCTGCAACATCATCACGTTGAAAATTGGATATCTCAAGCATGAGACTATATAATAGTGCATGGTTCAAAAACATACACATGATAGATATACCAGTTAGAATATGTTTGATATCATCTTAAAATCTAGGAAAGAGAAATAAAATAAATTACATGTACTTTTAAAAAATACAGGTGCTTTATTTAAATTGAAAAAAAAAAATCAATACAATAAATAAAGGAGATTTGATATGATATAAGAATAAATAAAAAATAAGATATTCCTAATTATATAATCAATTTCCTAATTATATAACCAATTCATTACTTCTATAATTATAATATTTATTGTCAAGGTTATTTATTTTATATATGTTACTATTATTTTGTAGTTGATGTTGGATAGTATTTTTCTTTATTAACAATGTTATTCATCTAGTGTCAAAAATGGTTTCTTTTAATTGATATTTTAGTTTGTCAATTGAAGTTGTATTTCAACCAACATTAAGAAAGTACATTTGGTCAGAGTTATTATTTGGCAAACATTAATTAGGATATTTTCAATGGTATTTTCAATCAACATTGGGAACAGTATTTTTTGGGTGTTGCCAATAATGTGTTTTTATCTACAATAATGAGGCTATTTTAAGTTATTTTTGGGAAGAGTATTTGTTTATTTCAACAGGTTATAAGATTTGTAAACAACACTGATAGAAGTTATTTTAAGATTAACCTTATTAAAATTATTTATTTGCATATAAGCTATAACTATTTCTTAATTGATATTTTTCAGATATAATTTAATTAATTTAAATTATTTTATCCAAATATTTAAAAAAATAAGACAATTTGAAATTAAAATAATTTGAGTTGAATGTATTTGAATTTAAAAGTTAGCCATTTTTAGAATTTTATGATTCATGAAGGTATATGTATTTAAAAAATTAGTTTGTTTTTTTATGAAAAAAATAAAAAGTAATGGAAAAGAAAGTCTATATATACAAAAAAAGACATAGAGTGAAAAAATATAAAAGAAATGAAAGTTTTAGCTAGGTCTATGAAAACAAAGTTTTCCCTCTATTTTTGGAAAGAAAACACAAACCTATTTTTTATTAGTTTAAAATAAGAAATGAAAATAATTATAAAAATGCTATAATTGTTCATATCATAACTTTTCGCTAAAATATATTTATATTAAAAAGACAACATTACCTTATTTGATTTTTACAGATTGTCATTTCAGCAGATCTTTTTTTTTCTTTTTTAAAGAGGTAGTAAGAAAAAAAAGAACATTTTTTTTTTATTGAATATTTTCTAATAAAAAAGGAATTGGTCTAGGGTCAATTCAGTAACAAAAAAAAATGAGATTAGAAATAGAAATTTCTAACTCTAGACATCTCGTAAAAAAAAAAATCAATTTTTTTTCTTGTAGAATTAATTATTCATTTTTTCAAAAAAAAACTTAAATTTATGTTCTAAACTTAAAAGATCGAATACAATGATACATTTGAGAATACTTCTTTATTTTATTTTATTTTTATTAAATTAATCAATTAGGATAATATATATATATATATATATTAAACTACTATTATTTTTGTATTTTTATAAATTTTATCATTAAAGGTATATATTACCATTAAAATCAATATATCCAAGGATATTATAAAGAGAAATGAAAAACAAGAACGAGTCAATAGTAGTGTAGTTACTTGTTCTATATCTAATACACTTTAAATTTACAAAACTACATTTTTCATAAAAGATTTTTTTTTATCAAGTTTATGTTAAACATTTTTAAATGTTAAATCCATGTGTCATATTATCAAAATATGATTAGTTTATTTTGATGATTTTCAAAGTGGTTAATTAGTTTTTTTAAAGTTTTAACAACTTCCAAATCATAATATACCATTACTTATACTTATGCATACAATGTTATTGTATTGTTTGAATTGTTCTTGAATAGTTAATTTATATTTAACATGTTAAAAATGACATATTTGAGTTGTTCTTGAATAGTTAATTTATATTTAACATATTAAAATAACATAAGATTTTTAGATATTTTCAAATATTAACAATCTATGCATTGTTATCAAATTCAGTTTTTATTTAGTTTTTAAATATTACAAAAATTGATTACAACTAATTAACCATTTAAAAACCATCCAAATAAACTAACCATAAACTAACCATATTTTGATAACATAAACTGATTACAACTAATTAACCATTTGAAAACCATCCAAATAAACTAACCATATTTTGATAACATAGATTTAAAATTTGAAAATGTTCAACAACAGTTTACATATTCACACTGCTACAGGAATATGTGAAAATGAAAATCTAATTTTCCGAGGACCTAACATTTTACTGTACTGAAAAAAAAAAGCACAATACTTTCGCATTTAAATCGTTCTCTTGAATTCATTGAATTAAAGTCCTAAATTTTGTTTCCTAATTTGAATAGTGCAGTCACAGGAGGTTTAGATACATGTGAGTATTAAACATGTGATATCGAGAAAGACAATCGAATAAAAAGGTGGAAAACTATGGTACTCAAAACTGCAGTCGATTAAAACAAGGAAACAATCAAAATGCTTAGAGTAACATACCGTACCTCAAAACCAAAGGTAAAGCAAGAAGCAACAAAAACATATATAAGTAATAGTTCCTAAAACATGCATAAAATCAAAAACTGATAAATCAAGCATCCACCCTTTCCTCCTCCAAGATAAGGGTCTTCCCTGTTGGTTTAGCCAACAGATCTGTGTACTCTTGGAATGGGGATTTGGTAAAGCGAGTCTCCTTCCAGAATTCTGGTGTCAGGAATCCATAGGTCTTCATCAAGCAGTCAAACGTGGCCTGTAAAATACAGGGAATCAATCATTACGTGCACTAAGAAAACATCAGAACCATGATGCATTTTAATGCTCTCAGTTGCAGCAAAAACAACATAGTCTAGAAAGAATGTTAAAAATCATATTCACCACACCCTCAATTATAAAAAGTTACTACCATTCATAAACATAGGTAATAATAAAAAGTTACTACCATTCATAAACATAGATATAAACATAGATATGTGATGAATATTCAATACTTTGAAAAATTGTTAAATAATTCTATTGCTTTAAAACTACAAGTTGTTAATGAATTACAATACAATCATCCACAATTGAGCTACTCCTCTTGCACAGTAAAAAATTTATATTTATACATGTTTTCATGCTCCAATTACATTCACAAAACATCTTGTAATTTAAGTGATACAATTTAAGTAATAATAGATGATAAAGAACATGGACATTTATTTCAAAATGTTCTTATCAATAATCATACATAGATAACAAACAACAATCCAGAAACCAAAATAATCAATGTTCCTGAAAACAGCCAATTCAAAAATACCCTTAATCCAAAAGGCACTAACCGAATCAAAACAAAGCCATCATCAACACTTCCTTAAGAAAAACTCGAACAAAACAAATCACAATTATCCAAGTTTCCACAATCATATATCGTGAAAAACCCACACAAGAAGCATAAAAATTATTCATCACATTCAAGGCAGTCCAATTCAAAACCTTAAAAGAGACAAACTTGCAAGAGAAAACCACACGAACCTTCACGAAATTGCCAAGGGTCTTAGTGGATCCTCTGGAGGAGGTGAAAACATCATCGATTCCAGCGAACTGCAGCACCTTCTTGGGAACCCTAGCCGCCACGATTCCCGAACCCCGAGGAGCGGGAACCATCCTCACGGTAACAGAACCGCACTTGCCAGTAACCTTGCAGGGAACGGTGTGGGGCTTCCCGATCTTGTTCCCCCAGTACCCTCTCCTAACGGGGATAACGGAAAGCTTCGCCAGAATGATGGCGCCACGAATAGCGGTGGCCACCTCCTTGCTACACTTAACGCCAAGACCCACGTGGCCGTTACCGTCGCCGACCACAACGAAGGCCTTGAACCGGGTTCGCTGACCGGCCCGGGTCTGTTTCTGGACCGGCGTGATCTTCATGACCTCGTCCTTGAGGGTGGGACCCACGAGGGTGTCAATGATTTGGTGCTCCTTGATGGGAAGGGAGTGGAGGTAGATCTGCTCCAAGCTTCGGATTCTGCCCTCTTTCACCAGACGTCCCAGCTTCGTCACTGGGACCCACTTCTCCTCCTCTTCACGGCGAGGCCCTCGGCGGCGCCCGCGACCCCTGTCACCGCCGCGTCCACGCCCGCCGAAGCCACGCCCGAAACCGCCACGGTCGCCACCTCCGCGCTCTGCCATTGTGGATTGGGAGAGAGAGAAAGAGAGAGTTTGGAAGGAAGAGAGAAAGAAGAGAGTGCGTCTGTATGTGTGCGGCGCGAAGATGAGGTTTGTGTGTGTTTTTTTGTAGGGTTTATGTGAAGAGAGAGGGAACGAATTAGGGTTATTGGGTTGGTTACAGGGTTTGTATGGACTTGGACAGTGGACGAATTCTTCCTCCACCCCGGTACTTTCCTCCTGCACCTCCGTAAAAAAATTTAATTTCCAATATATTTATATTCAAACGACTAAAATGACCTTAAGTATTACCTGATTGTGATTTGGAAAATAAAATGATAATTGGATGTGTCTTCATTCGGTTGTCAAACTTTCAAATCGTAAAAATCGACATTTGTTGTCAATAATCACTAAATTAACTACTTTAATTAACAATATTACTCACAAATTACTAATAAATATTAATAATTGTTTACCTAAAACTTGTTTGAAGTTTTAATTTAAGATTTAGACGGCGCTAGTGACATGGTGGACGACGGATGAGAGTTATAGAGGTGAAAAGAATAAAGAATAATAGTGACTTTTCCAATTTTAAGGTAAAAATATATGTGTAATTTGATATTTAGTATGGAGGTGCAGGAAGAGGATATGAGAGTGGGAAAGAATTCGTCCAACTACTGTTGGACTGGGACAGCTACTGGAAGAATTCTTCCTCCACTCTCGTACCTTCTTTCTGCACCTCCATAAAAAAATTTAATTCTCAAAATATCTATATTAAAATGACCAAAATGACCTTAAGTATCATCTGATTACTCCATCCGATTTACATTTTTTCAAAATGTGAACCGAACATTGTGAAAAAAATATAAATCGGATGGAGTATCATTCGGTTGTCATTTTGTTTTACAAATGATAACCGGACTATACTTAAGATTATTTTGATCATTTTAATATAAGTGGTTAGGTTGGATTTAGGAAAATTCGGTTATTTTGTTTTAATTATGTTTTAATTTGAGATTTTATTTGATTAATTTGTTTTAACACGAGATCTTGTTATATATTTTATTTTTAATTGGTTTTTTGTTGTAAAGAGTGGATTTTGTGTAAAATTAGGTTTGAATTAAAGGAAGAAAGAGAAGAGGGAGAAAATTAAAAGAAAAGGGGTATACGTGACTTTTTGTTACAGCATGGGAGATAGTTTGAGCTAAAATTCACTTAAAGTTGTTATTAAACTGTGATTTCAGGTGTAGCAGTTAGAGTGCAACCTACTGCTAAGGGCGAATTTTATAAAAGGAGGGTTAGGGATCATCAGTCACCTATCATCTCTCATTTGTGTGAACACTCTCCTGTCCGTTGGGATTAAGATCTTTCTTTTCCTCTTCTTTTGTAATTTCATACTACCATGAGTAGCTAATTTTCTTTTTCTTTTTTCTTGGAATTGAATATAATTTATCTACTTTAAATGTACTTTTGATGTTTATTTGATATTATTTTATTCAATTCATCTTTGTTCAACGTTTTTAATTAAATTGTCATATTTTAAATTTCTGTTTGTGACTGACAAACACTTTTTGGAATTAGAACCAAAGGTTAATTAGAACCAAAGGTTAATGCATTACATTTATAAGTTCAGGAATGAATTATAGAGTAATGACTGCATATAACAACTGATCTTAATACTGATTAAATTATTTTAATAACTAGACATAGAAGTTAAAAAATTTAGTTTATGAAATTCAATGCTAGAGAAATAGACATAAAAGTTAGAAAATTTAGTTTATGAAATTCAATTCTAGAGAAATGAGATTGAAAAGACTTTTATTTGCAGAGATTGATAATTGGAAAAGACAATCAATGTTGAATTAGGTTAAGAGTATATGAGAATGGATAATATTACTATTCAATCCGAAGGCTTTTATTATTGTTGATTTTTCCTCTTTATTATTAATTGCGTTTCAGTTACTTTCTATATTTAGTTACCAAATCAAATCATTATTGTTAAACCTTTATTCATAATACAATTGATATTGAGCCAATCTACAAATTTTCCGTTCCCTGAGGATACTATACTCTTCTTACTCATTATATTACTTGTGGACCCAGTATACTTGTTGCAAAGCTGTGCGTGTATATGTGTGCGGCACGAAGATGAGGTTTGTGTGTGTAATTTGTAGGGTTTATATGAAAAGAGAGGGATCGAATTACGGTTATTGGGTACAGAAGGTGTTTGGTTATAGGGTTTGTATGGACTGGGACAGCTACTGGACGAATTCTTCGTCCACCCCCGTACCTTCTTCCTGCACCTCCTTAAAAAAAATTTAATTCCCAAAATATCCATATTAAAATGACCAAAATAAAACAATTTATTTCCCAAAATATTCATATTAAAATGACCAAAATGACTTTGAGTATCATCCGGTTTATATTTTTTTCAAAATGTGAACCGAATGGGGTGTCATCCGGTTCACATTTGCAAAATGATAATCGGATGACACTTTCATCTGGTTCATATTTTGAAAAACAATATAAATCGGATAGGGTATCATCCGGTTGTCATTTTGCAAATGACAACCGGATGGCACCCCCATCCGATTTATAATTTTTTCAAAATGTGAACCGGATGGGGGTGCCAAAATGACAACCGGATGTCACCCCATCCGATTGTTAAACTCTCAAATCGCAAAAGTCGTCATTCGCCTTCGGCAGTCACCCAATCACCAAATTAACTACTCTAATCAACAATATCACTCACAAATTGCTAATAAACATCAATAATTGCTTACCTAAAACTTGTTTGAAGTTTTAATTTAAGATTTGGATGACGCAGTGACATAGTGAACAATAATTGCTTACCTAAAACTTGTTTGAAGTTTTAATTTAAGATTTGGACAGTGCCAGTGACATAGTGGACGACGGATGAGAGTTATAGAGGTGAAGAGAATAAAGAATAATAGTAACTTTTTCAATTTTAAGGTAAGAATATATGTGTAATTTGATATTTAGTATAGAGGTGCAGGAAGAGAGTACGAGGGTGGATGAAAAATTCGTCCAGCTACTGTTACGACTACAAAATGGGCCACGTCGTCCGTAATGGGCTTAAATGATCCAAAACTTTCATCAGCCTTTTCTTTCTTCTATCTGCACCTCCATACTTTCTTAGGAAACCTATGTAAGAGCATTCTTAGGAAACCTATGTAAGAGCAGGAAAATCTTATTTTACTCTCTTTACCTTCTTCGTGTTCTCAGCCATTCTTCCTTTTCACCTCCATATATTATGTATTGTATGATTAAGAATAAAGGTTTTTTATTTTATTTTAAATTGTATAATTTAAAATATCTTTTTATTTTGTATTATATAATTTGAAATAAAAATTTTAAAAATATATTTTTTTTATATTTTTAAAGAAAGAAGCGCCCTCTTTATTGTGAAAAACATCATCTTAAAACTCCCGAAAAAGATATGGGCTTTTTCATCTTGCACCCTAATATTTTGTTCTGTACGTTCATGGGACATAAAGATGAAAATGTAAAAAGGATTATGTAAGCTAACTTGCGGCTTCTTGTGAAAAAGTTTGAAGAGTATTGAATATTTAAGCTTATCATCTCCTCTCTCGTTCCAAAATCGACTTTAATTTTTTTAATCTTATATTATTTTGTAGTATTCTTTATATGTTGAATATGCATGGACAAATTTAATATATTTTTTATCATATGTGCTTTTATTTATTTGTTGTAGATAATAAATTATTAGTTTTTTTTTAAGTTTTTTTAAATAGTTATACTTGTAGTAAGTCCTCAATTTTATAAAATACTATAATTTATGATTAAAAGAATATAGAAAAATTTTCTAAATTTTTTTATCATCTATTGTTTTATTATTTTGTCTATAAATATATAGGATTTATTTTGTAATAAATTAGCCTCCCGTTAAGTTTATTTAACAACTCTAGATGTCTTTCTTAGTAAATTATAGACGTCTTCTTCTAGATACCTCACACCTCATATATCAAACATATGTTTAATTGTGTAAAGTTGAGTCCTTTTATATCCAATCTTCTAGCCGCATATTTCGGAATATATGGAGAATAATTTAAATTTCAAATCTCTCTCGCCCATTTTGAAAATCTCAATTCTTCACACCCCCTTGTATTTTCACACATTAATGAGAATAAAGTTATTATAGTCTTTTTATGAGTGTCAGAAGAATTATCTATCATTTTGAGAGTGTAAGCTTCAATTGGTGACTATTCCATCACTCATCTTGGCAAGATTATCAATAGGCGTGGTTTTCTCCATCATTCCTCTCCATAAGTCTCCTTCACTCTATCTCTACTTTCCTATCTTGACAATTATATTGTTGTTTTATCTTGTTTTGAGTTCTCTCTCTCTTTTTCTTCTCTTATCACCACTATCATGTCTTTTCTTCTGTGTTTCCTTTTCTTTCACACTCTTTGAAGACCACTTTCACACTTATATAACCCTCATTTGGTTAAAATCTTGTCTAGTGGCAATCTTCACTAAGTTTCACCTTATTTTGAATCCAATTAATTAAACATGTGCAATCTTAAAATGAATTGTGGGACAAAATTAATTACAACTCAACTTGTATAAAATTGGATCGAGGTGGATCCCTTAACTACTATCTAAAAAAAGAACGTCTAATATTTTATATATGTCAATATAACATTCCTCGTACCATAATAACTGATAATAGCTGACAGTGCATCAACCAAGGACTCATCAATTTCTATGACAACCTCGGCATACCACATGTCACAATTTTATCGAACACTAATAGTCAAGCTAAGACTATTAACAAAATTATCCTAAATGAATATAAAAAATACTTAAGGACCACCAAAAGAAAGTTGGTTAACATACAAAAACAATTTTCAAATTGCTAAAAAATATAAAAAAAATAATGAATATAAAAAAAGAAAGAATTGTAAAACAATAATGGAAAGCTTTTGGTATGATGTTATAAAACATAGATAACATATAATATATGTATGGAAGGAGAAACATATTTTATAAATAATTATGCAAAGGAAGGAAATACTTTACTAAAAAAATTAAAATAAACTTATTCTTCATTTATTATCATAGTTCTTATAATAGTCATGTTCGTAAGTGTAAATAAATTTTAAATTTTTATAAATAAATAAATAAATAAAATGAAAAATGATTTGATATATTATTTTAATGTAAGATTTAGTTTATATGTTTATGGTAGGGTATATTAACAAATAAATTTATGTAGCAATAATTGAAAAAGTAAATTAGAAATAGATAAAAATAAATTGAGTAAAGAAACTTTTAAAATGTTTATTTAAAATAAAATAAAATAAAATTTGATTTAATATTTAGAAAGGAAGTATATCAATTTGGATATAAATATAAATAAAACTAAAGAGAAAAACAATCAGGATTTTTTATACTACAAAATAAATATTATATTGTAAGTCATAAATTATTTTTCCGAAGTTGTTTTTGGTATGATGTTATAAAAAATAGATAACATAAAATATATGTATGTAAGGGAAAACATATTTTACAGATAATTATGCAAGGAAGGAAATAATTTATAGAAAAAAATTATGATAATGATTATAATAATCATGTTTGTTAATATAAATAAATTTTAAATTTTTATAAATAAATAAAATAAAAAATGTTTTAATATATTATTTTAATGTAGGATTTAGCTTATAAGTTTGTGGTAAATTATATTAATAAACTTATGTAGTAATAATTGAAAAGAAGTAAATTAGAAATAGATAAAAATAAATTGAGTAAGAATCTTTTGGATATTTATTTAAAAGTAAGTAAAATTTGATTTAATATTTGAGAAAGAAGTACATCAATTTGGATAAATATAAATATAAATGAAATTAAGGGATAAACATTTAGTTAAACATAGAGTTTTTATTCCATAGTGGTTGAAATAGGTACTATGTTCTAAAGTTCCAAATCATTTTCCAAGAGTTGTTTGACATAAATCTTTGGTTTGGATAAAGAGTTCAATATTGTCTCTTAATTTTAGATGTTGACTCTTGAGTGTAGATGTTGAATTATTTCCAAACAATTGATCATTTGAGCAACATTATTGTTAGATTTTATTTGTATCGAATCATGCATAATTTTTTTATTCGTCAATCTAATGGGATGACAGTAGTTGATCTTAGTGACTTATTTGTGATGTTAGAGTGATGTTATATTGTATTCGAATGTACTAAAAATTTCAAATTTATGTTTTGTTTATTATTATTTTAATATGAGATGTTATTTCTCTTTAATAATTGAATGTTTTACTTCCTTTATTATCAATCCTCTTATTCAATGCCTAAGATTATGACAAAATTTACCAAAGTAGCTTTAATTAAATTGCAAGTGACATTTGCAATGTTTGCCTATGTGACAATCTTAATTGAAATGTCATCATCATCACATGTTCCAATCTTAACATGTGTGCCCACCTTAGCTTGTGTGTCATTTTTTGTTCACATGTCACACTTGGCATGTGTGCCACCTTTCTCTACTAGTATTCACATGCATGCCTCCTTAACTCTCTTGTCATCATGTACCTATGTTACAAACTTAATTTACATGTTGATGTACACATCATAGGTTATCTTAAGTTGCAGGTCACTTTTCTTACAAATATCACATAACGCATAACATGACTTCATTAAAAAATTTGTGCAACCTATAAACTCTCTTCAAATTCTCTTAAATCTTCAAGAGTTAGTTATGTTTCGTTCTTTTCTTTTTATTTAAATGGCTTCATCTAGTTGAACAATCGTGTACAGTGATGACAAGATTGTTAATTGTCCTCATATGATGGTTGTCTTCAAAAGTGACAAATTCGTTATGGTGGCCATTCATAGAGGAATATCGTTCGAAGCTTTCAAATAAAGGGTCTTAAAAAAATGTGGATGAGTAACAAATCAAGACCTTTTCATAATCATGTACAGATACCTTGTTTGGATTGTTGATACAAATGCATACTACACTCCAGTTCAACTTTAAGATGAGGAGGATTTAGATGGGATAATCGAAATTCAGAATGCAAAACTAACTTTCTCTGACACAAAGCTATGTATAACCTTTTGACAAGGTAATTCTTCAATTCCTTACACTAAACCTTCACAACCCCATGAAGAACAACTTCTTCATCACCAACACTAACACTCACAAACACAACCCACCCATCATCTTTTGATTTTAATGACACATATTTAGGAGATTGGAAAGTTGATATACAATCATACACCTAACTTCAGGTCATCAAGATCATATATTAATCTCTCCCTCACCCATACGAACACATCTTCATTACCTTCGTAACCACCCCCACCATCCTTTAGAACTATTAATGATGAGGACGACATTTGTACCCAACATGCAGATGATTATGATGACAAAGTAGACATCCACATACAACAACCTCATCATCTTTCATCATATCCCTAAATTCTTTCACAACATTTTGCATACATATACCACCCTTCTCAAAGAACAAAATGATGACTTCGGTCATGCATTTGACCATAAGTCTATGGAACATCCACCATAAACATTACTTGAGGGACTACGATTCCAGAGAAAGGAACAAATGTTGGATCACTCAACTGGTTCCACATAAGGAGCCACTACACTTATATAACCACACATTCCAACACCACAAGATTAAGTTGGAGTGTGTGCACCACCATTGTAATTAGAAGTGTTAGGCAATTTTGCACACTACAAAATAATATTAGGAGATATAAAAGTTAGAAGGAGTCCACACCTATGCAACACCTCTAATTTCACAAGATCACAATAGGTTGGGGTCATGTATAATTTCACAACATATCCATGAAATTGTCGATGTTGATGCATTAATCCCAATTGCCAATATAATTGGCCATTTCAAGTCATCAACTGGGTGCACTATCATATTAGAAGATTTGATTGGCAAAGCAACAAACCATTGGAAATGTGTAAAAAAATTGTGAAGAATCATTCCTTAAATTACCCAACCTATTGCAAGCCATGTTGGAATTTGTTTCTAGTTTCAAGTATCAATTGACCACACAACTAGCATCTTCTTGTGAGGAGTTACTCTAGCACAAAGCTTACTTCAAAAGCCTATAATGGACCTTTAAGTCATGCACTAATGGCTTTTGCTTTTGCAAACCACTGAAATGAATGACACATTCCTCTACGACAAATATAGAGACACCTTTCTAGTCGTAGTTGAATAAGAATGGAGAAATAACATACTCCCTATCACATTTGCTATTGTTGAAGGTGAGAATGTAGATGTTTGGTTTTTCTTCCTAGAAAAACTAAGGAGGTATATCTCACTTAAGGACAACTAGTGATTAATTTTGGATCTTGCAACTCTATGCAGACGCAAAACATAAGAATGGATAGACTAAAGCTAACTTTATGCATGTGTACTGCATTTTAACACATTACACAAAATTTCATGGGACACTTCAAGAATGCCACACTTAAAATAGACCTTGTAAATATGGGTAAACACTTTTAAAACAACATCTTTTCTCTTGTGTGTGCACCTTTTCATCTTAATGTTTTTAATTCAATATGCAGCATATGCCATGATTGAGCTTTGAGCCAACTACTACTACAACATAATAAGAAAACCTAATTTAGAAGCAACAAACTGAATTAATGGAAAATTCATAGAGATAAATGAACAATTACATGGGACGAAGGTAGAAGATAAGGGCACTTGACAATCAATTTAGTTGAATCCATGAACTTAATAGTAAAGAACAAGGAATCTTCCAATTTCCTTCATTGTCATAGCTACATACACAAGATGAAACACATTTTTAACATAAAAGAGGAGGAAAGTGACCCGATGATTAATGTTGGTCATGTCAATTTTAAAGTTGCATTAAAGGTACTAGAAGATGCTCATTCAAAATCAAACACTCACAGGGTGCTTGAATTTTACTTAAGCAGCACAAAATTCTTTGTGAATTTTACTAAACCCAAGAAAAGTTTGAATAGTTGGAAATTTTGTTGTTAGACTTAATGAATGGTGGTGCCATTGTCGAAAGTTCCAAAAACTTCACCTCCCATGTTCTCATGTGCTTGCAATGTGTAAACATTCCCACATGATTCTAACATGTATATCAATCATGTTAATTGGTTAGATGAAGTCAATAAAGTTAATAACAATTTGTTTAGAGAATTTAGATACTAAGATTATTAGCCAACACATCAAAACTCTAAACTTTACGGTAATCTAATAACCAGATAAAATTTCAAAAGACATCCTAAATCATAAAGAATTAGAACTTAAATGAATATTCCAAGACAAGATCCCCAAAATGATATTTCTATTGTCAAACCTCAAGACACATAAGAAATCATTATCTTAACAACACTAAATTTCACATAATTAATTATATTTTATTTCTCTAATACGTCATTATCATCAATAAATTAATACATTTTATTTATCTTCATCCCTTCAATTAAATTTTAAATTTAATACATTTACTTTTATTCAACTTCCTTTTATTAATTAATTAAATTCAATTTAAATTTTATAGATATTATTATTGTTTTTAATTAAACACAAAATTACCACAATTTTATTCTTCAATATCTTATATTTAAAATTATATATTACAATCTTTGTAACGTCTTTCACCGCTTTTATTATACAATTTATTTCCTTTAATTTTTCTTCCCCTTTAATTTTAAATGAAAAGAAAAGAAATAGAAAAATAACCTCGGAAACTGAATTCTAAGTAGTATTTCGATGATTTTTATGTCAATCACATATTAGAATTTAGCTCTCCCATAACCGAATTGTAATATTCAAGAATGAACCATGCGCTATGCTTGTAAATAAAAAGTATAGAGTTTGTGATGAAAAAATGGGACTTATCTTATCCCTATTCTTAAAAAGTTAAATATATTTCTTTAATATACGTTAATGTTCTCTATATTTTTTATCCATGAAAATTCATATAAACAACCATTAAAAAAATATTTGAACTAAAAAACACAATTAGTTTTAGTTCGTGGAAAATATTAGGTAAATTTCTCAAACTAGTATAATTTTTTTATGTGAAATTCTATGTATTCTTTTATTTTATTTCCGGAAGTAAATCGTGCAGAGGTTGCACGATATCATATCATTGTGAATAAATCGTTCTATTATTGCACGAGTTAATTTAAGATTATATGAAATCCTTATAAGATAACACAATTTAGTTAAAGGAATGAAATTGTGGAATAAACTTAGAAGATAACACAATCAGTTAAACCAATGAAATTGTGGAATAAAGGTACATTTTAATTAAGTAATTAATTGATTAATTGAATTGGTTAGGATACTACAAGAGTTTAGAATGATTAATTCTCTCACCTTTCCTCTTTCCTCTTGTATTGATTTTGTACTGGGTTGTGCACATAAAATGAAATTAGAATTAATGCATATTGATAAAACTGTTTTGTAAATTTTGATGAAAATGATTTTAATATATATTTTGCTTGAGGAATGATATCATTCATGTTTACTAGTTTTTTTAAAAAATTACAGTTTTAAAAAGGAAAAAAATCAAAATATTTTTATGAAAGAAAAAGAAAAAGAGTGAAAAGAGTGGAATTATTTTTTATAAAATTACAACAATTGTTATTTTTATAAAAGAAAAGAAGTAGTTTTAAGAAGGAAAAAAATCTAAATAAGTTTTAAAAACTAACCAAATTACTTTAGTCATTTTTTAAAAAATTTTAACCTTTTTTTAATTCAAATAATTTAAATTTTCACTATATAAAAATTATTTTTTTTATTGACCTACCTTACATAGATTTTCTTCGCAACAGGTAACTTTTATTCTTTTATTCGTAGGTTCCATTCAAATTATTATCTAAATAAGTTTGTGAATTTGTATAAAAGAAAAAAAAAGAAGGGAAGTAGTTTGGAAATTTTTATAAAATTACAACAATGATTATTTTTATAAAAGAGAAAAAAAAACAGAAGTAGTTTTAAAAAGGAAAAAAATATAAATAAGTTTCAGAATTTTTAGAATTTTTATAAAAGAAAAAAAGAGTGGAAGTACTTTTAAGAAGAAAAAAAAATCTAAATAAGTTTTAAAAACTAATCAATTCAAATAATTTAAATTTTCTCTATATATAAACCATTCAAATTAAAACCGATAACTTTTCTTTATATTCTTCCATTCAAATTAATTTCACATTTATTTCAATTACTTAAATAACAATTAATTAATTTCAATGATTACATTTTCATTTTCGTCAACATTTCTAAAACGATTTTATATGCATTAATTCTAATTTAATTTTATGTGCACAACCCAATATAACATTGAAAAATAATAGGAGAGAAAACGTAGGAGAATTAATCACCCTAAACTCTTGAAGTAGCCTAACGATTTCAATTAATCAATTAATTACTTAATTAAAATCTTACCTTTATTTCACAATTTCATTTGTACAATAAACCATTTATTCACAATGATATGTCTCACCTCTGCACCATTTACTCATATCCCAAAAATAAAATAAAAAATACATTAAGATATTATCCTCTTATCAATGGTTTTTATTAATAAACCCTACTAAAATTAAGATATTATCCTCTTATCTCACTATATTAATTAACTCATTAATTGAAATATTAGATGCACAATTTCATCTAGTAAATTAAGACTGTGTCCTCTTTTCACCATTTCATTTAGTTTTATATTAAATATTGGAGTAAGGCCACATGATTTGGTGTTTTCTACCTATATCCAGTCAAAAATAAATAAATAAAATACACCATTTCAGGAATTTTAAAAAAAAATTACACCAGTTTGAAAAATTTGTCCAAGTAAAACTATTTAAAATTTTTATATTGAATTATTATATTACTTTCATTTTTAAAAATTAAATTATTTTAAACAAGTTTGTTTAAATTAAACTGAATGATAGCTTACGAGATTTAAAAATATATTTTAAAATGATAATAGTTCAAACAATTTTATACTAAAGTAATTTAAAATTATTTAATTTAATTTAATTCACTAAAATTATAATGTGATTCAACTCATTTTATTTAATTCATGAAATAATTCAGTTAAGTACTCTCATATTAGATCATTTCACCATAGTTTAATTTCATTTATTTCCACTATTATTCATATTCGGAAGGGATGTTATTCATCAAGATGAATATCTCACCCCATCTTTTGATATTACATCGTTTTTTTTTTACAAACACAAGCACCATCCTTGCAAACAACACCTAAGTTACCACATTTCAGAAATGGAGCGTAACGGATGCAATCTTCATTTGTAAAACATTGAGATGATTCTATCACTCCACCCTTCTCCATTTGTATCTTTGAGAATGAAAGACCTATAAAAATTGATTGTATGATTTTAATATAAGAACTTACGAAGAAAATATTAGGCATAACATGGAAGAAATAATTATAAAACAAATATTACCATGAAAGGCTTGCATGGCAAAAAGGACGAACAAAAAGGCTAATTTGAAAGAACCTTTTGACATATCTCTTAGATACGAGGTTGAAATTTAGTGAGTTTTAGGATTAATATTGATGTAAAGGCAATGACAAAATTTGAAACTCAATTTGTGGAAATAGAGGAAATGGGTTTTTCATGGTGTACTGTTGATTGTTTGAATATTTATAGTAGAGGGTTGTCTTGAAATATTTTGACTTTTGATTGTTTGAATTTTTTTTTACTCTAATTATTTTCATTTGAAAGCATTGACTTTAATTTTTGGATCATTCATTTTTAATATGTGATTCATATATAATATTTAAATATATATATATATATATATATATATATATATATATTTATTTATATTTTTATGGTGTCCTATTGATTGTTAGAATATTTTGACTCTAATTATTTTCATTTGAAAGCATTGACTTTAATTTTTGGATGATTCATTTTTAATATGTGATTCATATATAATATTTAAATATATATATATATATAT